>ERZ808046.89-NODE-89-length-122485-cov-10.763700_pt1 | contig 122485 bp, 117 predicted proteins | sample MGYA00380196_ERZ808046 | MGnify/ENA primary metagenome ERZ808046 (study PRJEB31490, sample SAMN06133421) | mouse gut metagenome | isolation source: Z6_2 | host: mice | place: China: Chengdu | collected 2015-05 ...
TGAACTTTTTTATTCGCTCTTTTCGCTTGCCTCAAACAGCATGTATTACTTTACAGGCTTTTTCACTTTTCGTCAACATAGTTTTGAATAAATATATATATTGCGAATATTCATTTAATTAATAATTTAATTGTTCAGATTTATCATTTTTCATTCTTATTTTTATTGAGATTTAAGTCTTAAAATTCGGATATAAAAAATAAAGTGTTAAGTACTACTGCTTAACACTTTATTTTAATCTTTTTTTGAATATCTAATTTTAGCTTCTTGAATTTGCTTATTCAAAACTTCTTTTAACGGCATGAACCCCTTTTTAGCTCTTTTTGAGGTCCAAAAATGAACTCTCTTTTTTCTCGCTTCTTCGACTTCTGGAAGTACCGCTCGTCGAGATAGGCTAATTTGATTAGAATATGGATCTATATCAATAACTTGTATCTTTATAGTTTCTCCAACTTGGTATTCTCTTCCTATATCTTTTACATAGCCACCATGAATCTCAGAAATATGAACTAATCCTTCTATCTGACTGTCCAATCTTACAAAAATTCCGTATTGTTGTATACCACTAATTTTTCCATGAACTATATCACCAATTTTAACTTGCATACTATCTCATTCCTTACTAATATTAATTATAACTGTCTTTTTAATTAACGCTAAAGACATGACTTCTAGATTAATTCTTATGGAGGATTGCTTATTACAATGGAAAAATATGATTTAGCTATTATTGGCGCTGGGCCGGTTGGTCTATTTGCTGCTTCTTTTGCTAATTTACATGGATTAAAAACTATTACCTTCGACGCGTTAGATGAAGTTGGTGGCCAAATTAATATGCTTTATCCACAAAAAGATATTAAAGATATACCAGCTTTTTCTTCTATTAAAGGGAAAGAATTAGTTTCTCGATTATTTGAACAAACCGAGAATACTAAATTAACCCTCTCACATAAAGTTAAAAAAATCTCTTTCTCAACAGGAGAAGATATTATTATTGACGATAATTATCAAGTGAAAAGTCTTCTTATTGCTACAGGTTTAGGAGCATTTAAGCCAAAAACTCTACCTTTATCTACTACTCCAGAGCTCCAAGCCCATATTCACTATTCCATGCAACATCCCGAAATCTTTTCTAATAAAAAAGTCGCCATTCTTGGTGGTGGCGACTCTGCACTTGATTGGGCAGTGGAATTAAGTAAAACATCTGATGTATATGTAGTACACCGTAGAAATGAATTTCGCGGACTTGAAAGTTCTGTTAGTCAACTTAAAAGTTTAAAAAATGTTGAACTTTTAACTCCTTACCTTCCAAAAGAACTTCACTTAAACAATAATAGAATAGAATTAGTTTTGCACAGAGTTGGTGCAAGTCACGATTTTATTACTAAAGACGTTGATGAAATTCTAGTTGCATATGGTTTCAAAAGTGATAATCGTCAATTACGTAAGTGGGGCATTGAATTAGAAAATAATTTAATTTCTGTTTCTCAAACAATGCAAACAAATTTGCCTCATGTTTACGCAATTGGTGATGCTATTACTTACCCAGGCCGGGTACCAATGATTGCCCTAGGTTTTGGCGAGGCTCAAATTGCAATTAGCAGCATTATGCAAGACCTATTTCCAGAAAAAACAATGACTTTTCATTCTACGAGTATCTAATTTTTGAAAGGAATATATAGTTATTTATGGGACTTATTGATTTTATTCTTCATATTGATGACCACCTAGTCACAATTGTGAATATGTTTGGGAACTGGACATACTTAATTCTGTTTGCAATTGTTTTTATTGAAACAGGTTTAGTTATCTTTCCATTTTTACCAGGAGACTCACTTATATTTGCAGCTTGTGCAATGGCAGCAACACCAAAATACAATCTTCACTTTTGGATTTGCTATTTAGTTTTTCTTGTAGCTGCTGTTTTAGGCGATACAATTAATTATGAAATCGGTCGTTGGTCACAAGCTGAAGGTGCTAAGCACAGTTGGTTTAATAAGTTGATTAATCAAGATAAACGAAAAGCTGCCGAAAATTTCTTCGACAGGCATGGCGGAATTACTATTGTAATTGGAAGATTCATTCCATTTATTCGTACTTTTGTTCCATTTGTATCTGGAGCAAGTAAGATGCATTATGGTACTTTCATTCGTTATAACTTTCTCGGTGGTTTTCTCTGGGTAACTTTATTTGCTGCTCTAGGATTCTTCTTTGGAAATATTCCAGTGGTTCAAGAGCACTTCTCATTAATTGTGCTGGCAATCATCTTAATCTCAGTGGTACCAGTATTGATCATTTGGATAAAGAAAAAATTAGTATTAAAAAAGGAGCTTGGTTAAAGCTCCTTTATTTTTTTGTCAAAATAAAACAGGAAAAATATAATTCATAAATTATCCCACCAGTTGCAAAGCACCCTGCAAAAAACTCCTCTGTTAGAACGTTAATAATAGGATCGGTAGTAGGATCAAAAAGCCAATCACTATTGTTAAATAATAAATGATGAAAAGAAATAAAAAATTCATCAAAATTCATTAAAGCAAAAGGCAAAATAATTACAGGCAAAATCATAAAGATTAAAGCTGTAGTTTTCGAAATATAGATATAATTCATTCTCTTTCTCATTTTTAAGAAGATAAGAATAATTAATCCAACAATAAAGACAATTATTGCTAATTCAAACAATAATTTACACTCATAAAAATGGCGTGCTGCACTTGGAGAAGTAGGAAAATCAGACATTTGCAGCTTATTTTTAAAAGGTAGCAACAAATAATCCAAAAGTTGAGTATAGTTTTTCATTATTGTTCCCAGTGACTTTCTTACTATTAAGTCAGTCTTTTGAGCCTTTACAAAAATTGCTAGTAAAGGCCAGCTCAAAACAACTGCTCCTAAAGTCGCGGTAGCAAGCGCCATCATTAAATTGTAAACAACTGCGACTATCGGTTTTCTTTTCATAGTTTCCATTCATCTAGATTCTCTACAATATATGTCGGCTTTTTATCTTTCTCTTTTAACTGCTCCTTATTTGTTACGCCTGTCAACGTTAAGAGTGAATCAATATTGCAGTTAATCCCCGCCATAATATCGGTGTCGTAGTTATCTCCAACCAAAATTGCATCTTGTCCTTGTGCATTCAACATTTTCAATGCACTCGCTACAATAATCGACGAAGGCTTTCCGATGTAAGTTGGCTTAACCCCCGTTGCTACTTCAATCATCGTGCAAAGGGCGCCATTTCCAGGTAGTAGCTCATCTCCAGAAGGTAAATTTTTATCTGCATTTGTTCCAATAAACGTTGCACCATTTCTAATTGCTCGAGTTGCTACACGAATTTTGTGGTAGGTTAAATCTGTATCCATCCCTACAACCACATATTTTGGATTTCGATCATCATAGTAAAAACGTTCATTTTTTAATAAACCTTGTACTAAGCCAATTTGACCAATAATATAAATTGGTATTTTAGTTGCATCTGGATTTTGAGAAAGTAAATAAGACTCTGTAGCTAAAACTGGCGTATAAACATGGTAAATATCAGTATTGACGCCATGTCCTCTAAGCTTATCAACTATCATTTGTGGTGTACGAGTTGAATTATTAGTTAAAAATAAGTGTGGAATATTTTTTTCTTGGAGACGATGTATAAATCTCACACCACTTTCAATCGTATCGCTGCCACGGTAAATAGTTCCATCTAAATCAATTAAGTAACATTTATAGTCTTTATGTTCCACAATTATCCCTTTCTCTTCTTAATTACAAAGCTTTTATTTTTATGATTTCCACGTTGAAATTTTACTGCTGTCTTATGACTGCCAATCTTTGTTTTATGAACGCGTCTTTCTTTAAAGTAAGGGCGCTTTGCACGGTAACGGTTATTGTTTGTGCTCTTTCTCTTATTTTGCCTACCAAAAGCAATTTTTTTAATTTGGTTTTCTTGAGCTAAACGCAAAATAAAATATGCACTACCAGGATTACAGTATTCTTCTAAATAATCCACAATTGCATTAGCTTTTTTATCAATTGCAACGCGATCATTCTCATCATAAAAGCCCTTTAATCTCAAATGCTCACTTGAGACATCCCCTACTAAATAATCATATTGATCTAAATAAGGGTCATACTTCTCCTTAAGCATTTCAATGTCTAGAGCATCTTTTACGTTAGCTATAATTTCATACTCTCGCCCGTTAATCATTACAATATCTTCATTAATAATGACATGAGCTAAAGGATGGTATAGCGGCTGGTCTTTATCTGCTTCTTTATACTCCATTATTTTTCTTTCTCTTTATTTATTGGGTATTTCTTTTTTAAATAGTTTCCTATTACGGTTCTTAGATAATCGGGGAATAAAAATTTATTTTTACCCATAATTGAAATTGTAGGGAAAAATGGAATCAAAACATAGTGATCAAGTAATGCAAGCGTATATTCTTTTTCAGGATCAATTTCTTTTCCATTAATGTAAACCGTTCTACTTGCATGATCAACTTGTATTCCCTTATATACAAGATCTCCAAAAATCTTACCTCTAAAACTCATTCCCTTAAGTGCAAATTTACTTAGAAAATGACGATTTTTTTCCATCTCCATTACCATGCGCCAAACATCACTTCCAAGCAGCTTAGTTTGTACCACATGCATTGGATGAGGCAAAGCAGCTTGTAAGTCGGCTTCCGTTAAAACTCCCTGATGAAATGGTTTTAAAAATAAACCACTATTCAAGACAGCAACATCAGTTCCAGCAAATTCACTAATTGCATCAAGTGAAACTTGAATTGCTGCCATCTTATCATGATCAAATTTACCTGGTAAATAAGCAATTTTTCGTGCTTTAAGCATCTGCTCACCTTTTTGATGCCAATCTACAATTCGCTTTTGATCGGAATCTAAACTTGGTAAGTCATCAGTAGTGACAGTGTTTGGTTTAATTGATAATACTTGATGCTCATCATTTAATTCAACACTAATGTCACCAATATGTTGACCCCATTTTCCTGTCTGAGTAATCCAAGTATTGTTTACTTTTTCACCTTTTGCTAAATAGTCATGACTATGTCCGCCAACAATCAAGTCTACTTCAGGATAATGATGGGCTATATATCGATCCACCCTTAAACCAATATGACTAACAATAATTAACATATCATATTGACCCTTTATCTTCGGCAGTAATTTATCTAAAGTATCAGAAATCAACTTCACATGCCAATGATTCGGACCATAGGTCATTGGATATGCAGCTGTTAAACCAACAACTGCAATTCTAGTCTTCTTTTTGGTTTCAAATATTTTATAGGGAGTACACCACTTTGGCATACTCTCATCTTCCTCACGTAGGTTAGCTAATACAACGGGAAAATTAGCATGATCAAATAATTTTTCTAAAACTGCATGAGAATTTGAAATACCTTCATTATTTCCAATGGTAATTGCATCATAATTAAATTCATTCATTAATTTAATGTTAGCCTGTCCTTCTGTTGCGTCAGACAAAGGATGTGATCGATCCATAAAATCACCAGCATCAAAAGTAAATGTTTGATCAACGCTCTTATCATTTTGAGCTTGATGCAAGTATCTTTTTATTTTAGGAAATTGTTCAAAATGTGAATGTAGGTCATTAGTATGAACAATACGTAATTTTTCCATACTTTTCCTCTTCTAACCAATATGATTGGCTTTTAATACTGTGTTATAGGCATCTAATACTTTTCCTTTAGGTTTTTCCCACTCTACCCATTGTGGGTCTTTCCAATCCTTCTCATTAGTTAAGGTCTCTAATTGGTAGGTTTTATTAATATATTCTTCATATAGTTGTAGTGATTTAGTTCGAGCTAAATTCAACTGCAAGATTCGAACTTTTTTAATTAATCCACGGTCTACAGCTAGTTCAGCAATTCCGTTTTGATCGATATTTGAAATTTCATAATATTTCGATCCGTCATTGCGAGTAACTTCTTCAATCAAGTCTAGTTGCTCATAAGCCATATTTCAGCATCTACTTTCTTAAAATGATTTTAACTACTATATTAATTATAGAAAAAAGTATACATCCATGCTATTGTTAAAAAGAATAGAGGTGTACACATGAAAACAAGCCGGCTTTACTTTTTAGCCCTTTTTTTTAGTTTAATTTTTATTTTTGAATCTGGATTTCTGGTTATCGGACACCGAGGCAACCCCAGTAAATATCCAGAAGAAACAATTCAAAGTGACAACTCAGCTTTCGCAGATGGTGCAGATTATGTTGAACTTGATCTTCATGTTTCAAAAGATAACGTCTTAGTCGTTTCTCATGACCGCGACTTAAGCCGAGTTGTTGGATCACCGGTTATTGTATCACAAAATAATTTTTCCTATTTAAATACCTTAAAACAAGCTAACGGTGAGTCAATCATTTCGCTAGATCAATTATTTGATTATTATAAAGATAAACCTAATACTAAGTTCCTTCTTGAAACGAAAAAGACTAAACATAATAGCCCTAAAAATATGGAGGAGCTTCTTGCTAGCAGTATCAAAAAATATCATATGCAAGATCGGGTCATGATCCATAGCTTTTCTGCCCCTAGTCTAAAGACTATGAGTCAATTATTACCTGATGTACCTAGAATTTTTATTGTTGGCTCTCTGCAAAGAATTAATTTTGATGTATTAAGCTATGTAAATGGAATTAACATTTCATCTGATTTAGTCACTCAAAATCCTAAACTTATCGGTCAGCTTCATGCTCTACATCAAAAAGTATTTGTTTGGGCCGAAATGAATGAATCACCTAAATTATGGAACTGGTTAATTAACAATGATGTAGATGGAGTTGTAACGAACTTTCCTGCAAGAGGCTATAAATACAAATTGGCCAAGAGTGGTACTAAAAAATATACTGTTAATAAAGATGGTATTTACTTTGGTCGTACTCCGACTGGAGTTAGCGTAAACCCATATCTAAATGTGAAAACTTCAAAGCAAATTAGTTTCTTACAACCTGTCCATGTTTCTTCAGCTGTTATTGCATCGGGACAAACTTTTTATCAAATTGGTGATAAGGAATTTGTTCCTGCAGATCTAGTTAGCTTAGATTTGCAGCCTGAATGGATTTTGCCATATTGGAATTTAAGTATTATTAATCCTACCCAAAATCCGATTTTCACTTATAATAAACCTGATAGGCAGTCTGGTAAAAAAGCCCAACTCATGCCTAATAAACGCTATAAAATATTAGGTGTAAGTGGCGGAGTCAATGATTTATGGCTTCTTACTGACTATGGCTGGGTAAAGTCTTCTAAGATCTTATATTATGGTCTATTCAATAAGAACACTTTTGCCTATAAGAATTATCGAAAACTTGATCCAGCTTATCGTCAAACCAACGTTGCACTATTTCCTTATTTACCAGTAGAAAAAGTCCCAATTAAAAACTTTTGGTCGACTTATTCTGATGTAAATGCTGTAATATTTAATCAGAGATAAAAATTAAAGGAGTACATTTATGGAAGAACTAGATTATAAAAAATTAGCTCAGGAAAAAAAGGATGCTATTTTAAATGATTTAAAAGAATTAATCGCAATTGATTCTTCTGAAGATTTAAACAACACCAGTAAAGAATACCCAGTTGGTCCTGGCCCAGTTAAAGCAATGAAGAAGTTTTTATCTTTTGCTAAACGCGATGGTTTCGACACTGAAAATTTTGATAACTATGCAGGTCGAATCAATATGGGTTCTGGTGACAAACGTGTAGGTATTATTGGACATATGGATGTTGTTCCTGCTGGCGAAGGCTGGAAGACTGATCCATTTAAGATGACTATTAAAGATGGAAAAATCTATGGTCGTGGTAGTGCTGATGATAAAGGACCTTCTTTAGCTGCTTATTATGGAATGCTTATCTTAAAGGAACATGGATTTAAGCCTAAAAAGAAGATTGATTTTGTCCTTGGAACTAATGAAGAAACTAATTGGGTAGGAATTGATTACTACCTCAAGCATCAACCAGCTCCTGATGTTGCCTTCTCACCTGATGCTGAATTTCCAATTATCAACGGTGAACAAGGAATTGTTACTCTAAAACTTGACTTCAAATTTGACCCAAGCCAAGGTGACGTTAAGCTTTGGACATTCCAATCTGGAATCGCTACTAACGTCATCCCTCAAACCGCTCATGCCCAACTTGAAGGCGATATTGACGGCATTAAAGAAAAATTTGATCTTTTCCTTAAAGAACACAAACTTGAAGGTAAGGCTGAAATGCTTAGTGGTCGCCTTGCATTAACATTAACTGGTCATGGCGCTCATGCATCAGCTCCTGAAACTGGTAGAAATGCTGCTACTTACCTTGCCCTCTTCCTTGATAGTCTTAACTTTGATGGCCAAGCAAAGAACTTCTTACACTTCCTAGCAACTGTTGAACATAAAGACTTCAATGGTAAGAAATTAGGCATTTTCCACCATGATGATTTAATGGGTGATTTAACCAGTTCACCAAGTATGTTTAATTTTGAAGGTCAAAATGCATACCTCTTAAACAATGTTCGCTACCCTCAAGGTATTGAACCAGAAGAAATGGTGAAAAATATCAACGAAAAGTTTGGTGATATTTTAGATGCTAGAGTTGAAGGCTCTGCTGAAGCTCCACACTATGTTCCTGGCGATGATCCAATTGTTAAGACACTTCTTTCTGTTTATGAAAAACAAACTGGTAAGAAGGGACATGAGGTTATCATTGGTGGTGGTACATACGGCCGGCTATTCAAACATGGTGTAGCTTTTGGTGCTCAACCAGAAGGTGCCCCACTTGTTATGCACCAACCAAATGAATACATGAAGGTTGATGATTTAATTAATTCAATTGCTATTTACGCCGAAGCAATTTATGAATTAACTAAGTAAACCAAAATATTAATAAATTCGTAAAGAAGGACTGCATCAATGCTAGTCCTTTTTTTGCTATAATAGGTGAAAAGTAATTAACAAAGGATCCTGATCTGTGAAAAATTTAAAAGAGAAAATCAGAAAGTTCCTAACTGCGGGGCCAGAAGTTAAAACACTGCAAAGCGAATCAGATGAAAGCCAGTGGAAATTTTACAGTGGTATCGTCTATTTAACTTTGCGTCGTGTTTTTCATTATTTTATCTTAATTGCATTTTTCGGTTTATTTTTACTAATTGGTTTTGGTGGCGGTTATGCACTTGGTATTGTTCGTAATCAACCTATTCCAACTATTAGCGAATTAAATCATCAAATAAATCATGCTCAAAATTCAGCTACACTCTACTATGCTGGTAATAAAAAAATTGCTACTGTTCGACCAGATACAGTTACTAAAAAGGCGAGTGAAAGTGAATTAACTCCCCTTGTTAAGAATGCTGTAACAGCCACTGAGGATGAAAACTTTTATATTCATAAGGGTGTTTTACCTAAGTCCTTAGTTAGAGCTGTCCTTTCTGAATTAACAGGTGTTGGTGTACAGACCGGTGGGTCAACTTTAACTCAGCAGTTGGTTAAGATGCAATTCTTAACTAGCCAAACAACCTGGAGAAGAAAAGTTACTGAAATGTTTTATGCTCATAAGATCGAAAAACATTTTTCTAAAGAAGACATTCTCCGTGCATATTTAAATGCTGCCCCTTATGGTAAAAATAATCGCGGAGAAAATATTGTCGGCATTAAAACTGCTGCTGAAGGTATATTTGGTAAATCAATTTCTGAACTTAATTTACCGCAAGCTGCTTTTATTGCTGGTCTGCCTCAAAGTCCGTCTGTATATACTCCATATCGCTTAAATGGAAAAGTTAAAAGTGATCTTGACTTAGCAATGCGGAGAAAAGACATTGTTTTATTCCGTATGTACAGAAATGGCGACATTAGTAAAAAAGCTTATCTTGCAGCTAAAAAATATGATTTGCGCGCTGACTTTCTTGCTCCTGAAAAAGCACCAAAGCAAAAGAAACAAAGCGGTTATTTATACAATCTAGTAATGAATAAGAGTGCCAGTCTTTTAGCCGAAAACTTGATTGAACAAGATGGTTTAAAAGTATCTGACGTTAAACAAGATACAAACCGCTATAATCAGTACCTAACTAGCGCAACTGAGCTTCTTCATCAAAAAGGCTACCACATTAAAACTACAATTAGAAAGCCACTATACCAGACCATGCAACAGGTTGTTAAGCAAAACAAGTATGGTCAAGACCGAACTTCTCGTGATTTTGATTCTTCTACTAACAAGTGGGTTAATACCACCGAACACGTGGAAAACGGTAGTGTCGTAATTGATAATGCTACCGGTAAGGTCTTAGCATTTAGCGGTGGGGTTGACTTTAAAAATTCTCAAATTAACCATGCCTTTGATACTTACCGCTCTCCTGGCTCTTCAATTAAGCCATATTTAGTTTATGGCCCAGCTATAGAGCATAAGCTTATTTCAAGCCAAACTGCAATTGCTGACTTCCCTACCAGATTTGGTAACTATATTCCAACTGACTATAACTCAACTGTTGAAAACAGATTTATTTCAGCTCAGGAAGCTTTAAGTAAGTCTTATAACCTTCCTGCTGTAAATTTATACAGTAAGTTAGTTAACGATAAAAATATTAATCTGCGTCAAGATATGAAGAAATTAGGCTTAAATTTAAGTAAGAGCGAATTTGAAAACTTAGGATTAGCTCTTGGTGGTACTGATTACGGTTTTTCAGTAGCCGATAATGCTAGTGCCTTTTCTAACTTCTATAACAATGGTAAACGTGCCGATCCATACTATATTGAAGAAATTCAAGATCCATCCGGTCGAGTAATCTATAAGCACAAACAAAATCCACAGAAAGTCTTCTCTGCAGGCACTTCCTACATTATGCAGAAGATGCTACACCAAGTAGTAACTAAAGGAACAGCCTCAAGCTTAACTGGTATCCTGAAGTTCGACTACAAGAATCTAATTGGTAAAACTGGAACCAGTAATGATTATCGTGATATTTGGTTTAATGGATCTACTCCTGGAATTACAATTTCTAGTTGGATGGGCTATGATAACTTCTACGGTCATTCATACAACTTAGATTCTAATTCTAGTGAGACTAATTTAAATCTATGGGCCAATATTGCTAATGCATTATATAAGGAAGATCCATCGATCTTTAAATTAAATGACGCACCTAGCCGTCCAAGCTCTGTTTATAAAAATAGTGTCTTAGCAAGAACAGGAACATTACCTGGAACAGTAAGCTACGATGGCGATAATATTGATCTCAGTGGCAAAAAAACTACTGCATTAAGTCTTTCACCAGCACCAAATGCAACTGCTAGATTTGGTATTGGTGGCTCAACTAAAGACTACAACCTCTTCTATGATTACTTAGAAGGTAAAAATAATGACTATGGTAAAGTCTTAATCTACACTGGTAAGACGATTTCTAAGAAAAAGAATATTAATAGTCTCTTCGCTGTAGCTGATGGATCAACTTCAGAAAATGCAAAAAATTATTATGGCAAAAACCATGAAGTTTATCGTGAATCCAATAATAATTCTTCTTCCTCAACTAATCGGAATGTAGGAGCCAATGATGAACAAGCTAGGAGTACAGGACAAGGAGGAAACAATAATTCTTCCTCAACTACGAGAAGTACCACTTCTACTCGTGAGTCTCCTTCTTCATCTCAAAATAACAGATCAGAAAGTAGTAACGCTAATGAAGCTAATGAAGTAAATTCAAATATTAGTCCAAGTGAAAGTGCTCCTACTAGCGGATCTGCTAGCACAGAAGCTACTGCAGGTGATGCGGCAGCAGATAATGCTCCTACTGCTCCATAATTAGAAATTTTCATATTAAAAAATCCTCTTAGGTTAAATTTAACCTAAGAGGATTTTTGGTATAACTATACTTTATTTAGTAGAACGAGATTGCTTTAAAGTATATGGCAAGATAACATGAGCTTCATCTAGTTCTTCGTCACTCATTAATTTAGTTAACATTCTCATTGCAACAGCACCGATATCATAAAGCGGTTGTTGAACAGTGGTTAATTGTGGACGAACAATTTTAGCCACATTAGTTGAAGCTGCAGAGATAATTTCTAAGTCATCTGGAATGGATACGCCCGCCTCAACTGCTGCATTAATAATACCTGCTGCAGTTACATCACGAGTAGCAATAATTCCATCTACTTTATCTGCTTTAATTTGTTCAAATAATTCATAGCCATCTTCGTAAGTTCTAGCATCTTCATAGATATGAACATTATCTAAATTATGTTCTTCCATAAAATCTTTATAAGCTACAAAGCGATTGTCCTTATTAACATAAGCTTTTCCATCGCCAACAACTAAAGCAAGGCTTTTCTTACCATTCTTTAATAATAAGCCTAAAGCTTCTTTTTCAGCTGCCTTATAATCAATTGTTACGCTAGGAAAATTTTGATTTGCATCAGCAGTACCTGCCAACACAACTGGCGTATTAGTGCGCTTAAAAATCTCTTGTGCACTTTCACTCATCAAGTTTGACATGTAAATTACACCATCAACTTGCTTATTAAGTAAGTTTTGAATTACTTGATCTTCATTTAACAAAGTATTACCGACACTAGAAAGTAAAATATTGTACTTATACATAGTAGCAATATCGTCAATTCCTTTAGATAATTCTGCAAAATGCATATTCGTTAAATCGGGAACAATCAAACCAACTGTTGTAGTTCTCTTTGAAGCTAATCCTTGGGCTACAGCATTAGGTTGGTAATGCAAACGATCAATGACAGCTAATACCTTTTCACGTGTTTCTTTACGTACATTATTATTTCCATTTACTACTCTTGAAACAGTAGCCATAGAAACTTTTGCTTCACGAGCAACATCATAAATAGTTACTTCTTGTTTTTGCATAAATTTCTCACACTCCTGTAAAAACACTCTTTTATAACTTATCAAGAATATCAAGACATTGCAACCGTTTACGACTAAAAACTAATTATTTTACCATATTATATGATATACTCCCAGTATATGTTAAAAAAGGAGTTAAAATTATGAACTTAGATAAGTTACAAAATTGGTTAATTTCAACCAATAATGATGTTGCCTACATCTCTGATCCAATTAGTATTAATTACTTTACTGGCTACAGCATGGATCCTCATGAAAGAATTTTTGCTTTACTTGCTTTTAAAGATAAGCCAGCCTTTATTTTTGCACCTGAGTTAAATGTTGAAGAAGCTAAAAATTCGGCTTGGGATGGAGATGTTTATGGCTACCTAGATCACGAAAATCCATGGTCAAAAATCGCTGACTTGGTAAATCAGCGTATTGGTACTCCAAATAATATTGCTATTGAAAAAGCCCATCTTTCAGTTGATCGCTTAGAAGCATTAAGAATCGCCTTTCCTGATTCTTCATTTACAAATAATGTATCCCCATTTGTTGCTGAAGCACGCTTACGTAAAACACCAGAGGAAGTTGAACAATTAAAGGCTGCTGGTGCAGAAGCAGACTTTGCTTTTCAAATTGGCTTTAATGCCCTTAAAAATGGTGTAACTGAACGCTACGTTGCTGGTCAAATTGATTACCAGTTAAAACTTCAAAAAGGTGTAATGCACACTAGTTTTGAAACAATCGTTCAAGCTGGTAAAAATGCTGCTAACCCTCATCTTGGTCCAACCATGAACAAAATTGAACCAAATGAATTAGTTCTTTTTGACCTTGGAACAATGCATAATGGCTATGCTTCTGACTCAAGTAGAACTGTTGCTTACGGAGAACCAACTGCTAAAGAAAAAGAAATCTACGAAGTTGACCGTGAAGCCCAACAAGCAGCGATTGAAGCCGCAAAGCCTGGTATTACAGCTAGCGAACTTGATGCTGTTGCTAGAGATATCATAACTAAAGCAGGCTATGGTGAATACTTCATCCACCGTCTTGGTCATGGTATCGGGATGAACGTTCATGAATTTCCACAAATTATGGAAGGAAATGATATTGTTCTTGAAGAAGGCATGTGTTTCTCAATTGAGCCAGGTATTTATATCCCTAACGTAGCTGGTGTTAGAATCGAAGACTGTGGTATTGTAACAAAGAATGGTTTTGAGACTTTTACTAAAACAAGTAAAGAATTGAAATACATTCCCGTTAAAGACTAATTTATACTAAATTAACTGGTGATAGTTTATCTCTATCACCAGTTTTTTTATACAAAAAAAGAACCAAGTGAAAACTTGATTCTTTAATATTAATTAATTTTTTTCAGCGTTATTTAGATCACTAACAGCTTCTTTGTCAGATTTTTCATCTTCACCAAGATCTTTGTTAGTATCATCAATTACGATATCATCAAAATCTTTCAATTCTGAATCATCTTCAACTGATTTAGGGAATGATGCTAATTGGTTCTTAATTGCTTCAGTTCCCTTGTCATATTTTTCTTTTAAGTCTTGTAACTTTTCGTTTTCAGCTAGCTTTTTCTTTACATCATCAGTTGCATCTTCTGGTAATAATAATGAGCCAGCAATCAAGCCAACACCTAAACCGACAACGCTACCTAATAAAAATCCACCTAATTTACGCATAATTGTTCTCCTTTAATAAATATTAGTCTTCCCCACGACGACGCTTACGTCTTGCGAACATTCGACTAACTAGAGATGAAAAGATGCCAATTCCAGCTCCTCTAATACCCATACCAGAGAAGCGCTCAATCATTCTTCTTGATGAAGAATTAATATCTGACACGCTTTCACCTAAATCTGCAGCTGCTTTTACAACTGGTTCTAATTCAGTTACTTTACCATTTACATCGGCTAGAAGAGCATTACTTTTTTCTAATAAATCTTCACTTTGTTTCATCAATACTGCAGTCTGCTTAGTTAAGTCATCAACTGCTATATTAACGCTATCCATAGTTGAGTCAACTTTCTTCATTGTCTTAGTTGCTCTAACAATTAAAGGCAAAGTAAATAAGACTAAGATTAAAAAGGCTACTGCTGCAATCAAGCCAGCTAATGCACCATATGAAATTGACATAATCTATCCTCCATTAATTATTCCTCTCATAAAAAGTCTAGCATTATTCCTCTCCTCAAGCAATGAAATAGTACCTTACTTTTTGATATACTATCTAAAGAAATTGCTAAGGAGATGATGTTTTGAACTGGTCAACGATTTTAAAAGGAACATCTACAACTAAAAAAAATAGTAATGTTGATTCTCTAATTGATTGGAATAGTGTACTTCATACACTCTTAAGTCGTGGTACTCAAATTCTAATTACAACTGGAATCTTTTTCTTGATTTGGCGTATAGGTAAACGCTTATTAACTCGCTACTTACTGAAAAATCCAAAGTTTCAAGAACACATGACTGGTCGAAAAAGAACCTTAGCTCAACTTGGTGTTGCTCTTTTTCAATATACAATTCTTTTGTTTTATTTATACAGTCTTTTAACACTTCTAGGTATTCCAGTTGGCACTCTTATCGCTAGTGTGGGACTTGTTTCTCTTGCTTTAGGGATGGGAGCACAAGGCCTAGTAAGTGACGTAATAACGGGAATAAATATTCTCAGTGAGGGCGAATATAACATTGGTGATACTGTCAAGATTGGAACCTATACTGGAACTGTCCTTTCTTTTACTTTACGTAATACTCGTCTTAAAACTACCAATGGGGCAGTTATCTATATTCCCAATCGCAATATTACTATTGTAGAAAATTTAACTCATGGTTCACATTCTGGATGGAGTATGAACATTAATTTGAATTTATCTGTTGATAACGATCTTACAACTGTTAACCATGCAATTAACACAGTAAATGCAGCACTCAAAGATAAATTTAAAAATCAAATTAAAAAGGGACCACAAATTATTGGAATTATAAATCAAACCGGATCAAGTATTATTTATCAAATTCATTTTCAAGTAGTAGCTAATAGTCAAAGCCAGGTAAAAAATGCTTATCTGAGTGCTTATATCAAAGAGTTCAATCAACAAAATATCAAATTTAGCTCCCTACCAACAAAACAAGAAAATACTACTACTTCTTAAAAGATTAAGTAGTTAGATCTTTGTCTAATCCTACTTAATCTTTTTTTATTGCAAAACTAGCACTACCTCACGAGCAATCATTAATTCTTCGTTGGTAGGAACAATCATTGCTTTTACTTTTGAATTAGGTTTAGAAATAAACTTTTCCCCGTCTGTTCGATTAGCTTTAAAATCAGGATCTAGTCCTAAATATTTTAATGATGCCATCACGCCTGCTCTAATGCCAGAATCATGTTCTCCAATTCCAGCAGTAAATATAATTGCATCAACACCATTTAATTCAGCTGCATATGCACCAACATACCTAACTACACGATTAATAAATATCTTTCGAGCTAGCTTTGCACGTTTATCTTTGCTCTCAATTAAATCTCTCATATCTGAAGATATACCTGAAATCCCCAATAATCCTGATTCATAGTTCAAAACTTTAACAGCTTCATCGATATTCATTCCAGTTTTATGCATTAAACGTTGTAAGGCAGCTGGGTCAAAGTCACCACTTCTAGTTCCCATTGTTACCCCAGTAAGTGGACTAATTCCCATTGAAGTATCATAAGATTTTCCATTTTTTACTGCGGTAACAGAAGCCCCAGATCCTAAATGACAAACAATCAAATTGACTAAGTTAGGATTCTTATTAAGCATTTTTGCCGCACGTTGTGCCACATAAGAAATTGAAATTCCGTGCGCACCATACTTTCTAATACCATATTTTTGATAATACTCATAAGGAATGGAGTAAAGATAGTGAATCTGATCTAAAGTTTGATGATATGAAGTATCAAAAACTGCTACTTGAGGTACATTAGGGATAATTCTCATAAATGCCTTAATACCATTTGCTTCTGGAATATTATGCAACGGTGCCAGTTCTCCAAGATCAAATATTTCTTGTAATTCCTTTTCTTTAACATGGACTGATTTTTTGAAAATTTCTCCTCCATTTACTACTCTATGACCAACACCACTAATTTCTCGCAAATCTTCAACTACGTGAAATTTTTTTTAATCTTCAATTAATAATTTAACTGCCTCTTCTTGGCTATGAATAGGCACATTTTTTATATATTCTTGACCATTACTCAACTTAATTTTAAAGACAGCATTTTCTTTTCCAACTCTATCAGCCATTCCTGAAGCTATTACTTTTTCATCAGGGAAAGAAAATAATTTGTATTTAAAAGAGGAACTCCCCGAATTAATTGCTAGAATTTTTTTCATATGTTATAACCTCAAAATCTACTTAAACATATATAAATTATCCTTCCATTTTTCAGTATAGCGCTTTCATATATAAATAAAAGTCATTATTTAACATATAAATAACAAAAAGACTTAATTCCAATATAATATCGGAATTAAGTCTTTTACATACTATTCATTTTCCATTTTTTTCCACCAAGTCGGTAGCTCAGCAAGTAATTTTCTTAATGCTTGGCCACGATGAGAAATAGCATTTTTTTCATCTACTGTCATTTCCGCAAATGTCTTCCCTTTATCTGGAACAAAGAAAAGTGGATCATAGCCAAAATCTCCATCCCCCCGCGGATAAGTCAAAATTTCGCCTCTAATTTCACCTTGCGTTACTAAATCATCATCAAATCTACCGGGCCAAGAAACTACCATAGTTGTATGAAATGTAGCTTGTCTTTTCTCTCGAGGGACACCACCTAGTTCAGCTAATAATTTTGCATTATTTAAGGCATCATTATGAGCTTCTCCTCCATAGCGAGCAGAATGAACTCCAGGAGCTCCATTTAATTTATCAACTGATAAACCTGAATCATCAGCAAGAGTGGGTAAATTACTGAACTCTGCCATTTTATGCGCTTTTAGTTTTGCATTAGCTAAAAATGTTGTCCCAGTCTCTAAAACATGCGGAGGATCAGTTAGGTCCTGATTAGTAATTACATGAATGGGAAAATTTATTTTCTTTAAGGCCTCTTCAACTTCTCTAGCCTTATTTTTATTGTTAGTTGCAAATAATAAAGTATCCATTTTTAATCCTCAGCATCTACATGACGACCAACTATCGTGTCATCATTCATCCATTGACGGGTAATCTCAGTAAATTTCTTTGCTTCTCCAGTTGTATAGTAATCATGTTTTACTGGCGCAGTACTTTCAGCAAATAAATCATCACGTCGCAAAACATTATATGTATATTGTGCCACTTGATCAGCCGGATCTACAATTTTTTTATCTTGACCCACAACAGCTACAATTTCGTCTCTCAATAAAGGATAATGTGTACATCCCAAAACTAAGGTATCATAATCAGCATTTTTCAATGGAGTTAAACTTTCGCTAACAACTGCATTCTTAGTATCTTCATCAGGATTTGCTTCAGCTAACGGTGCTAATTTTGGTTGAGAAAATTCACTGACTTTAATTTCTGGATCACGATACTGAATTTCCTTTAAATAAGAATGACTATCCACAGTTGCCTTAGTACCAATTACAGCTACATTTTTAGTTTCTGTAGTTCTTGCTGCAGCTAAAGCACCAGATTGAACAACACCAATTATCTGTAGTGGTATTTCTTTCTGAATAGTTGACATTGCTACAGCAGTTGCTGTATTACAACCAAAAATAATAATTTTTACATCTTTACTTAATAAGAAGTTTACACTATCGCGAGTTAGAGAAATAATCTCTTCTCTTGAGCGATCCCCATACGGCATATTAGCCTGATCACCAATAAAAATTGTTGACTCATTAGGCATCTTTTCAATTACTTTTTTTAAAACGGTTAAGCCGCCTAATCCCGAATCTAAAACTCCAATTGGTCGATTATCCATTAAAAAAACTCCTTTAAACAAATGATGATTAAATTCTCTTTTCTACTCCACCTATTTTAAGTTAAAATGATATAGAAAACAAAAGGAAATGAAAGCATGGAACATACAAACGAACATCTTTATTTTTTAAATTCATTATATCGTGATTTTATCTTACCTACCATTTTAGGTAGCGAAGACAAAGAAATTCTTTACTGGGCCGGAAAACATGTTAGTCGTAAATATGATTTATCAGATATCGATGATTTAATCGAATTTTTTGATATGGCTCAATTTGGAACTTTAAAAGTACTTAAAGATCGCAAACATACCGCAGTTTTTGAATTATCCGGCCAGGTCGTAACTGATAGACTGGATAGCCAAAGTGATGAATTTTCACTTGAAAGTGGAATTATTGCGGAATGTTTAGAGCGCCAAAATGGTACTCCAACTGAAGCTTCAGCTACTGTTACTAAAAAGCATGTAGTTCAAATCACTGCGCAATCTGACTAACTATTAACCAAGTAAGAGAATAGCAATAATAAAAACCGGGTAAGCCTCTGCATTGAGACTTACCCGGTTTTTGTTATTTATATTAGTCAGTATATTGATCTAAAATTTGTTCAAGTTTTTCCTTAGGAGTATAACCAGTTAAACGGTCAACAATCTTACCATCTTTCTTAATCAGTAAAGTTGGGATTGCCATAATTCCTAAGTTACGAGCAGTTTCTTGGTTTTGATCAACATCCATTTTGGTGAATTTTACATCATCCATTTCTTCAGAAAGTTGGTCAATAACTGGTGATTGCATCTTACATGGACCACACCAAGTTGCCCAAAAATCAATTAAAACAACGCCTTCGCTAGTTTCTTCTTCAAAAGTTGCATCTGTAATTTCATCAACCATTGTTATTACCTCACAAATAAATTCTTTAAATTATAAGTATAGTTTAGTAGAATTACTTACTTTTTGCAAGTATATTGCTTACTGTAAATGAACGATTGTCGCTCCAGTTCCACCTTGGTTAGCAGGCGCATAATTATAGCTCTTTACATGCCTATTTCGCTTTAAGTATTGTTGAACACCATTTCTAATTGCCCCAGTTCCAATTCCATGGATAATTGTGACGGTATTTAAACCAGCTAAGAGGGAAGAGTCGATGTAGCGATCTAAGTTAGTTAGAGCTTCTTCATAGCGCTGTCCCCTTAAATCAAGCTCACTACTTGCACGCGTAGAACGAAGACCACGACTCGAGCGAACAGCTCTTTCTGCCTTCTTAGGAGCAGCTTGTGTACTAATCTTTTCAACATCCCGATCAGTGACTTTAACCTTCAAAATGCCAATTTGAACTTCGAATTCATGATCAGCAAGTTTCTTTGTAATTACACCTTGTTGTCCATAAGATAGAACTTTCACAGTATCACCAACACTTACATCATGACGCCGCTTTTCACGTTGCAAGACCTTGTTCTGGGCCAAGTTTTGATTTTCACGCTCAAGTTTATTTAAAGCACCTTTAGCTTCAATAACTTTATTGGTTCTAACTTGACCACCAGCTCTTCTTTGTTCTTCAAGATCATTGATGATCTTATCAGCTTTTTGACGCTTTTTAGCAAGCATTTCATCAGCTTTTTCTTGAGCTTTTTCAAGTTGCTTTTGTACTTGTTGATTATACCAGTCAAGACCATTCTGGAGTTGCCGCTTAAGAGTGATACTTTGGTCAACATTTTGCTTTAAAGTTTCATGAAGTTGCTCAGCAGCCTTAGTCTGCTCAGTCAATCGTTCAATCATCTTATTAATATCACTATCTTCATCATTCATCAAACTTCTAGCCTTATCGACTACCGCTTCATTCATCCCTAATTGATGTGCAATGGCAAACGCATTACTTTGTCCAGGGATACCAATTCTCAAACGATATGTTGGAGCAAGCTTCTTTAAGTCAAATTCCATTGAGGCATTTGTCGTTCTTGCGCGATTATAGCCATAGAGCTTTAATTCTGGATAGTGCGTAGTAATCGCAATTTTAGCTTGTGCTCCCCGTAAATCATCTAAAATAGCGATTGCTAGACTAGCTCCCTCTTCAGGGTCAGTTCCCGCTCCCAATTCATCAATTAGAACCAAATCGTCCTCAGTTACATCATTCATGATTCTTATAATTTGATCCATGTGTGATGAGAAAGTACTCAATGACTGTTCAATAGATTGCTCATCCCCAATATCGGCGTAAATTTCATTAAAAACAGTTAATTGACTGCCTTCTTCAGCTGTGATAAATAATCCCGCTTGAGCCATCAATTGGAGCAGCCCTAAAGTCTTCAGCGTGATTGTCTTACCACCTGTGTTAGGTCCCGTAATCAGCATGGTATCAAAGCTAGTTCCTAATTCAATATTATTAGGAACAACTTTTTTAGGATCAATTAATGGGTGTCGAGCCTTTCTCAACTTAATGACATGATCTTGATTTAATACTGGTTCTGTAGCTTTCATTGCTTTAGCTAATTTGCTTTTAGCACTTAAAAAGTCTAATTGTGTTAATGCATCCGCATTATTTTTTATTTCTTTTTGATATATACCAGCAAGTTCTGACAATTCAATTAAGATACGGTGGATTTCCTGACGCTCTTGAGCCATTAAATTTTGCTGTCGGTTATTAAGAACTAAAACTGCTTGTGGCTCAACAAATAAAGTCTGTCCACTGGCACTTTGATCATGAACAACTCCACCGAATTTATTCTTATATTCTTGTTTTACAGGTAATACATAGCGACCATCTCTAATGGTTACGATATTTTCTGACAAATATTGTGTATGCTTTCCACTGATATAATCATTCATGTGATTTTTAATATCAGTTTCATTGCTTTGAATATCATGTCGCAGCTGCATTAACTTAGAAGAAGCTGTATCCTTAACAGTTCCGTCATATTCAATTGCCTGATTCAACTTCTTAAATAAGTCTTCTGGAATTGCTAAATTTTTAAGAGTTTTTTCAATCGGACGGGTATCAATTTCACGCTCTTCTAAGTCAGCAGTAAACTGAGAAACATCTTTAGCTAAGCTAAGAATTAGAAAAATATTACCTAATTCTTCACCATTTAAATTTGCCTTGACCTTCAAACGCTTCAAACTAGCTCTAACATCTTTAAAGTCAGTTATCGGCATTGGTCCTTTAACTCGTAAAATATTAGAAAGGACCCTAGTTTGATCAATTGATTTTTTTACTTCATCAAAATTACTACTTGGCATTAACGTTAAAGCCTGCTCTTTTGCAGGTGCTGTAATAGCCAAATCACTTAATTGTTTAATTATGCGATTATATTCTAATTTTTCAATAATTTTAGAGTTCATATATTCCACCTAGCAAAAAGGCCCCAGAGTTGGGACCATTTTTTTATATTGTTGTAATGAATAAATTTATAAAAAATTGGGAAATTCCAGGAGAAAAATGCAAGATACCACTTGCTAAAATAGAATGCCCCAGCATATTTTGCAAACCATCGTTAGGAATTGTAGCTAAAATAAACAAAAGTAAATAAACACTAATCTGTGTCACAATAAAAGAAATAATTAAACTTCCCCAGAGATTTAGGTTAGAGTTTACCGTAACATATCTTAATTGATTAAACCCTAGCATCACAAAACGCCATAAGCAACAAACAATCAACAAAATAATTGAAAAAGCAATTGCTGCATAAAATGATTTATCTAAGGTTAATCCCGTAGTCTTATCAAAGAAAGCAAAGCTGCTTCGATCATTTGCGGATGGATATGGAACCCACAAATTTAAAAAGTTACTAAATGGTTTATACAATAAAGTGGCTAAAATTAGCCCGATTACATATCCACCAGCTGCTAAGCCTTCATATACTACACCACGCCGATAGCCTACATAACAACAATAGATAAAAATTAATAAAATGAAAAAAGAAATCATTGCTCATCCTTGATTAAGCAAAAAAGACTAGCTTCAATCGCCAGTCTTTTTTGAAGATTATTCGCCGCTTAAGCGATCGTCTGACAAAAATGTATTTAAAACTCCTTGTACCATGTTCCACTCATCATCATCTGTGATTTCATGTAAGTCAGAACTAGTTACATCGCCATCTGCATCTGCATCATAACTGAAAGCTTGTACTTCAACATCATCATCGTCACTAACAGCTGCTGGATATAGTAAAACGTAAGATTTACCATAATCTTCAGATGTAAAAGTAAATAAGATTTCAAATAATTCTTCATTACCTTGTTCGTCAACTAAAGTAATTTGACGATCATTATCTTGGTTAGCGTTAATTTTTTCATTCATTTTAATTATCCTTTCTGGTTGCTTCTAAATAGTTTTGCAAGATTAAAACAGCAGCCATTTGGTCAATAACTTTTTTTCGTTCAACACGATCATGGACGCCAGCTTCTTCAACTAAAATTCGATCAGCTTGCACCGTTGTAAGGCGTTCATCCATGTAATAAACAGGTAGGTCAAACTTTTCTTTCAAGCGCTCACCATACTGTTTACTTCTTTCTACCGAATGTCCACTACTACCATCCATGTTTTTAGGTAAACCTAAAACAAAGCCTTCAACATCATATTTACGTACAATTCTTCTAATCTGACGCAGACCAAAGCTAAACTTACTTTCGTCAATCTTAATTGTTTCAAGCTCTTGAGCGGTAATTCCCAAAGGGTCACTGATTGCAACACCGACAGTTTTAGAGCCAACATCAAGTCCAAGTAATCGCATTATTTATTTTTACCTAAATAACTCTTAACCAATTCCTCAATAATTTCATCACGCTCATGTTTCAAGATCAAATTACGTGCATCATTATGCCGAGGAATATATGCAGGGTCGCCTGAAAGTAAGTAACCAACAATTTGATTAATTGGGCTATAGCCCTTTTCCTCAAGTGCATTGTATACGTCTTGTAGAGTATCGTATACATTCTTACCCTTATTTTGGTTAAAGTCAAAATGCATTGTTTTATCTAGCGAACTCATAATAAAATTCCTCCTATTCTTCTTAATTTTACTTGAAATATCGAACGAACTCAATTAATTTTGTTTTTCTTCAACTTCTTGTAACACTTTAGCGATAGCATCTTTTAATCCTGCTGGATTCTTACCACCGGCTTGTGCCATATTTGGACGGCCACCACCGCCACCACCAAAGATTGGAGCAGCAGTTTTAATCAAATCGCCAGCCTTAAGGCTAGCCTTAATAGCCTTATCATCTAAGCTAATTACCATATTAGCTTTACCATTCACTTCAGCAGCTAAGACTAAAACATCAGATTTATTGCTGCTCTTCCAGTTGTCAGCAAGTTCACGTAAATCATTCATGCCTTCAACATCAGCTTGCGCAGCAATTACAGTTAAATCTTTAACTTGCTTAATGTCATTAAAGAGATCGCCAGCTTTTGCCTTATTAATTTGAGCCTTTAATTGTTCAGCTTCTTTTTGGCTTGCACGTAAATCATCTTCGATAGAAGAAATTTTATTAACTACATCTTCAGCCTTAGTTGCCTTAACTTCATCTTGAACTTCTTTCAAGATTTCGTCACGGTCTGTTACATACTTGTAAGCTTCTGGACCGGTAACAGCAATAATTCTACGAGTACCAGCACCAACAGCAGACTCAGAAACAATCTTAAGCATTCCGATTTGATCAGTATTTTCACAGTGTGTACCACCACAAAATTCAGTGGAGAAGTCATCGATTTGAACAACACGAACTGTGTCACCATATTTTTCACCAAATAATGCTAAAGCGCCCATCTTTAAACCAGTATCTGGGTCAGTAACAGTGGTCTTGACTGGAATTTCTTCCCAAATCTTTTCGTTAACTAACTTTTCAACACTAGCAATTTCTTTCTTAGTCATTGGCTCTAAGCTTGTAAAGTCAAAACGTAAGTAATCTGGTTCAACTAAAGAGCCAGCTTGGTGAGTATGAGTACCTAAAACTTCACGTAAAGCTGCATGCAATAAGTGAGTAGCAGTATGGTTATGCTTTAAGCCGCGACGACGTTTTTGATCAACTTTCAAGACATACTCTTGTCCCTTTTCAAGTGGCAAAATAACATCTACAAAGTGCAAGTTTTGATCATTTGGTGCATGTTGTACATCAGTTACACGAGCAACTAATTCACCATTTTGGTTCAAAATTTCACCGTGATCAGCAACTTGTCCACCACGCTCTGCGTAAAATGGAGTTTTATCAAAGATTAAAGTTGCATGTTCACCATCTGCCTTATCAACTAACTTGTCATCAACAACAATATCAATCAATTTGGCATGCTTTTCTTCTAAAGTACCGTATTCAAATTCACTCTTATCTTTGATATTCATCAAAGTAACATCTTGTGAACCCATTGATTGTAAATTACCACGAGCTTTACGAGCACGTTCCTTTTGAGCTTTCATTTCTTCATCAAAGCCCTTTTTATCAATCTTAAGACCTGCATCTTGAGCAGCTTCAAAAGTTAATTCATATGGGAAGCCGTAAGTATCGAATAACTTGAAGGCATCTTTACCAGAAATAGTCTTATCATCGCTCTTCTTAGCTTCAGCAATGATATTATCAAGTAAGTTTAGGCCAGATGAAAGAGTTACTTGGAATCTTTCTTCTTCGTTCTTAATTACTTTTTGAATGAATGCTTGTTGGTCAACAACTTCTGGATAGTGGCTCTTCATAATTTCGCCAACTACAGGTACTAATTTGTACAAGAATGCACCTTTAATACCTAAACGTTGGCCGTTTAAGTCAGCACGTCTAATTAAACGACGTAAAACATATCCACGTCCTGAGTTTGAAGGAAGTGCACCGTCAGCAATTGCAAAACTTACTGCACGAACATGGTCAGCAATAATCTTAAATGCAACATCATCTTCTTTATTTGTGGCATACTTCTTGCCATCACTTAACTTTTCAGTTTCCTTAATGATTGGCATAAATAAGTCAGTTTCGAAGTTAGTTGGAGCATCTTGAATAATTGATACTACACGTTCTAATCCCATACCGGTATCAATGTTTTTATGTGGTTGGTCAACATATTTACCATTTGGTAAGTGGTTAAATTGTGAAAATACGATATTCCAAATTTCAAGGTAGCGCGCGTTTTCTCCACCTGGGAAGTTTTCTGGATCATCTTCAGCCACATCGTTATTTTCTTGACCACGATCGTAGAAAATTTCTGAGTCAGGACCACATGGACCTTCACCAATATCCCAGAAGTTATCTTCTAGCTTAACAATATGATCTTCAGGTAAACCAACAACATCATGCCACATGTGGTATGCTTCAGTATCCTTAGGGTAAACAGTTACATAAAGCTTATCTGGATCAAGACCTAACCATTTTGGACTAGTCAAAAATTCCCAAGCCCAAGGAATAACTTCTTTTTTAAAGTAATCCCCAACTGAGAAGTTACCAAGCATTTCAAAGAAAGTTTGGTGACGAGCGGTTTTACCAACATTCTCAATATCGTTAGTTCTAATTGATTTTTGAGAAGAAGTAATTCGGTGATTCTTAGGCACAACCGAACCATCAAAGTATTTCTTCATTGTAGCAACACCAGAGTTAATCCATAACAAGGTTGGATCATCTTGTGGAATTAATGATGCACTTTGCATAACCATGTGGCCATGCTCTTTAAAAAAGTCCAAGAACATTTGACGTACTTGTGAACTAGTCAATTGTTTCATAAAAAGTTCTCCTACAAATATAAAAAACACTATTGCATAAAACAAGGACGCTCCCAGCGCGGTACCACCTTGATTGCAACAGTGTTTGTTACCTCTTTAAATATTTATTTCTCTAATTATCTTAGGTAGCATTACTAAATATTTTCTAGACCTTCTCACCAAGCAGTCCTCTCTTTGAAGAAAATACTTTAATAATATGTCCTAAACGTGCTTTATTTTACTACAAATTTTCTAGTTGTCAAAATTACTACGTGCTTGCTCACGTTCACGCTTACGTTTACGCTTTGCTTTTCGAATTTGATGACGTTCTTCAAGCTTACGTTTTTGCTGACGATCTTTTTGAATGGCCTGTTTAATCTTCTTCTTGTAGCCTGGCTTTACTTTTTTCTTGGTTTTCTTAACCATACCGATCATGCGGTTATCAAGTTTATGGTTACGCGTTTGACGATTATCTCTTCTGTGATAGTGAGTTCTTTCAACTAATTCACCATTTCTAAGATCTTTAAAGTCAAAATGAATACCCAATTTTTCTAAGTCCTCAATCTGACTCATTTCATCATCATAGATTAAGGTAATGGCATGTCCTTCAAGCCCGTTTCTGCCTGTTCGTCCAATTCGGTGAATTACAAATTCTAAATCTTTTGGAATTTCATAGTTAACAACTAAGCTAACACCGGGTACATCAATTCCACGAGCAGCTAAGTCACTAGCTACAACGTATTGATATTGTCCCTCTCTAACTTGACGAATAATTCTCTTTCGTTCGCGTTCAGTAATTCCACCATGAATTTTTGCTACTTTAAGGCCTTGTTCTTCAAGGTAGTCCGTTAATTCATCAACAGTCTTTTTCGTATTAGCAAAAACAAGGGCTAAATATGGCTGTCCCATTGTTAATAACTTATACAAAATTGATTTCTTGTCTCTTGAACCTACGTCAATTAAATCATTTTGAATCGTTGGCGCAATAATTGCCGGATTGTCAATAACGATAAATTCTGGCTTTGACATGTACTTTCTTAAAAAGTTTTCGAGCTTAACTGGGATTGTAGCTGAAAATGCACCTAAGACTGCTTTTTTGTCCAACTTAGACATAATTTCATCCATTTGACCTAAAAAGCCCATGTCTAAAGTCATATCAGCTTCGTCAATAATAAAGGCCTTTACATTCTCTAAGTTAATAAACTTTTTAGATGCAAAATCATGTAAACGACCAGGGGTTGCAATAATTAATTGTGGAGCTCTACTTTCAGCCTTTTCAATTTGGCGATTACGGTCATTTCCGCCGCCTAAATATTCAATTGAAATATTTAAACCACTAGCATCCCTTAACTGACGCGCAACTTTATACAATTGATTAGCCAATTCACGACTAGGTGCAGTAACAATTGCTTGTGTTACAGGTGCGCTCTCATCAATCATATTCAAAATTGGAATTAAATAAGCATGAGTCTTTCCTGATCCCGTTGCAGCTTGCACTACAACATTCTTTTTATTTAAAAGTGCCGGAATAACCGAAGACTGTACTTTAGTCGGTTTCTTAAAATTAATTTTTTCTAATCCGGCTTGTAGTTCTGGCCGGATTTTTTCATTTTGAAATATACTACTTGTTTGTGCCATGTTCTTCTTTATACTTCTTTGTTACTTCTACTACTTCATTAAAGACTTGTTTTACTTCATCCATGTCTTTTGCATTGGCTCCAGATGCTAGGGCATGACCTCCACCATCGTGCTGTTCAGCTAAATGGTTAATAACAGGTCCCTTTGAACGATAATGAACGCGGAAAGTTCCATCTGGCTTTTCTACAAATACATTCCAAGCTAAAACATCTTTAATTCGACCAGGAGTTGAAACAGCAACATTTGCTTGATCGTCAGTTAACCCCATCTTCTTCAAATCATCTTGCATCAAAATTGTATAAGCAGCCCCAACTGGATCAATCTCCATCTTATCCATTGCTAAAGCTTGTAATTTTGCTTCATCAAAAGTAACATCCGCAATTTCTCTAGCAATATCGGTAATATTAATTCCAGTTTTAGTTAATTCAGCTGCAACATCAAAAGTATGAGCTGAAGTTTCAGGATACATAAATCTTCCAGTATCACCTACAATACCTGCATATAAAGCTGCTGCAACTTCCTTAGTAATTGGTAAGTTCTCTGCTTTTAAGAAATCAAAAATAATTTCAGAAGCAGCTGGTGCATCTGGATCTACATAGCTCATATCTGCGTATGGATCTACATCTGGGTGGTGGTCAATCTTAATTAGAAGATCACCTTTGTCATAATTTTTGTTAGAAATACGAGGAGTGTTTGCAGTATCGGTTGTAATAACTAAAGCACCCTTGTAGTCTTCTGGCTTAACCTCATCCATCTTGTTAATCCAAATTAAGTCACCTTCATCATTTTCACCAGCACAAAGGATCTTTTTATCAGGGAAAGCTAGTCTCAAAGATCTAGCCAAACCAGCTTGAGAACCAATTGCATCTGGGTCTGGACTAGTGTGACGGTGCAAAATAATTGTTGGATATTCTTTTATCTTTTCATAAATTTCATCAAAAGTTGCCATTAATTCTCTCTCCTAAATTTTTCTTTTTATTTTATCATTACTCATTATCAAAAATTTCTAGCGATATATTCTCAACGGGATGCTCTTCAAAATCAGTAACAGTAAGACCTAAAAGTCGTATTCCAGTTGAAAGCATGCTTTTTTCTGTCGCAAACAAAGCACGCCCAGTATCGTAGATAACAATTTTATCATTAGTGCCCTGCTTTAGCTTCCTTCTTTTAGTAATTGTCTTAAAATTAGCATCGCGTACTTTTAAGACAACACAATTTGCAAGAAAGTGGCGCTCCTTTAAGCTTTTTTCAAGTTCTCTACTATATGACCGCAACTTTGTTAAGGCAGTATTTTCATCAAATAAATTTTGATTAAAAGTACGTTCAATCCCAATTGATTTTCGATTTCTTTCCGAATCAGTCACTACATCTCTTAAGTCAATACCATGAGCATGCTGAGCCATAAGATAACCCATTCGATTAAATTTTTTAATTAAAATATCGGTTGGAATTTTTCTTAGATCAGCTCCGGTATAAACCTCCATCTCTGCCAGTTTTTCTTGGGTCTTTGGTCCAATACCCGGGAAGTTCTTTATTGGTTGTTTTGCTAAAAAATCGCGAGCACCTTCTGGTTTAATTACAGTTCTCCCAAAAGGCTTGCCATATTCTGAGCCCATCTTAGCTAAAAACTTGTTATAAGAGACACCAAATGAACTAGTCAAACCAATTCTTTGATAGATTCGTTCCTGAAGTAAAGCAGCAATACGAACTGGATCGGTTAAATTAAGCTTATTTTCAGTAACATCTAAATATGCTTCATCTAACGCAACAGATTCTACCCGATCAGTTATCTTATGCATCAATTGATGAATTTCAGCTGATACAGCACGATATTTTTCAAAATTTGGTTGAATAATTACCAACTTCTCTGCTGGTATTAATCTTACCGCCTTAGCCGTCGGCATCGCTGAATGAGCTCCATAACGCCGGGCAATATAATTCGCTGTCGCTACAACCCCATGACCCTTATTTTTCTTCGGATCTCCACCAATTAAGACAGCTTTATTTCTAATTGATGGATTATCCCGCATTTCTACTGAAGCATAGAAGGCATCCATATCAATATGAATAATCTTACGGCTCGTATTGTTTTTAGGCAGTAAATCCATTAACGGTAAATCCAGTGCTCGCTATCTTTTTCAAAAATATGATTACTTGATTCCGTACCGAACTTACCACTTGGATATTGTTCAAGCTGCTTAACATCTTTATTTTCATCTTGCCAAGCATCTTCAACTGCATCAACGAACTTCCAATATTGTTTCAATTCTGACCAATGAGTAAAGTTAGTTCTATCTGCTACAAACACATCATGAAGCAACCGTTCGTAGCCATCTGGAACTTGCTCCATTTCTTCCTTAGAAAACTTATAACTAAGGTTTTCTCTTCTTAACCCTGCAGAGGTAATCTTCTTTCCATTAATTGTAAAATAGATTTCACTAATCGGATCAATAATAATTGAGATATTATTTGAATGTGCACTACCGTATAAATTATTCATATGGTGAAGAACAATATCAATGCGAGAAACCTTATCCTTCATTTTCTTACCAGTTCTAAAGTAAATTGGCACATCAGCTACTGGGCCCTTTTTGAATTTAACTTCTCCAGCTACAAATGTTTCCACTTTAGAGTCTGGTGCAACTTGATCAGCCTTTAAATATTCTACTTCATTATCATCAGCCAAATATTGCCCCCGTGAGAAATGCTTTTTAACCATTTCTGGAGTTGGAATTACTAGGCTATCTAATAATTCTTGTTTAGCTTGGTGAATATGGTCTGAATCAAGTCCTTTAGGCTCAGGCATAGCTAAAAGTGTAATAATTTGAAAAATATGGTTTTGAACCATATCACGTAAAGCGCCAGATGTTTCGTAGTAACCACCACGAGTTCCTACTCCCAGACTTTCTGCCAAAGTTACTTGCATATTTGCAATATAGTCATTATTCCAGATATTCTTAACAATTGGATTAGTCATTCTTAGAGGCATAATATTTTGAACCATTTCTTTTCCAAGATAGTGGTCAATTCGATATACCGACTCTTCATCAAAACTTTCGCCAATTTCTCGGTTTAACTTTTCTGCTGAAGCTAAATCATGACCAAATGGCTTTTCAATTACTAAACGGTTAAAGCCGCTACCAAGCAATTTTTGATCATTAATGTGAGTAGCAATTGTACCAAAAAATCTTGGTGCCATAGCCATGTAGAAAATTCGATTTCCTTCTGCTTGATATTTTTCATCAAGTTTAGCTGCTAATTCCTTTAAGGCAATGTAGTGGCCAATATCAGTTACATCGTGAGACTGGTAATAAAAATGTGAAGCGAATTCTTTTGCTTCTTTTTCATCAAAGTTGTCACAGCTTTCTTTAACTGCTTCAACTACTTGTTCTTGCAAATATTCATGGCTCCAAGGTCTTCTAGCTGTACCAATTACAGCAAAATGATCATGAATTAAACCTTTTTGATACAAATTAAATAAGGCTGGATAAAGCTTTCTATGAGCTAAATCTCCGGAGCCACCAAAAATAATCATAACAACTGGAATATTTTTCATTCTAACTACCTACTTAATAAAAATTAACTTTACCAATTCTATTTTACAATACTAGTCATGACAATAAAAAAATAAAAAACGTCCTTACGGACGTTTTTTATTTATCTTCTGAATTAGTATTTTCAGTTGTATCAGTAGCTTTTTCTTCTGGCTTACTATCTTTTTCAACAGTCTTTTCTTCAGTTTCAACTTTTTCTTCTTTAGCTTCATTAGCCTTAAGGTCTTGTGCAGGAGCTGCAGCAGTTGGAAGAACACGACGAATAGCCATTCTTTCAAATGTTAAAAAGATTCCGTCTGCATCAATAACGACAGTCTTATCACTATCATTAATTGAATCAACTTTACCATGAAGGCCGTCAACCATAATTACTTGATCGCCCTTTTTAAGTTCAGACATCATCTTCATACGTTCTTGTTGTTGCTTTTTTTGTGGCTTGATCATTGAGAAATAGAAGAAAACAAAAATTGCAATCATTGCAATGATCATAAAAATATTATTCATACCGGCAGCACTTTGTGCTAAGAAAAATGTATTCAAAGTATTACACCTCATTGTTTTTATTAATTAACTTTCAAGTAATAATTATACCGTATTTTTAGCTTAACTAAAAACTTACTTTTCATCTTTTGGTGGATAACCTAATTGCAGATAAGCTTTTTGTGTAACGCTTCTGCCTCGAGGAGTTCGAGTAATAAAACCTTTTTGCAGTAAGTATGGTTCATATACTTCTTCAATTGTATCTGTATCTTCCCCTACATTAGCTGCAATTGTCTTAATTCCAACTGGACCGCCGCCATAGTTTTCAATCATCATTCTTAAAAGTTTCCGGTCGGTCTGATCTAACCCTTCATCGTCAACTTCTAATAAATGAAGTGAGTGCTTAGTTGTTACTAACGAAATAGCTTCTTCACCCTTTACTTCAGCAAAATCACGAACACGTTTAAGCAAGCGGTTAGCAACACGAGGCGTTCCACGAGAGCGACGTGCTAGTTCAATTGCTGCTTCAGGATCAATCTTTGTATTAAAGACTACACTAGATCTTTGAATTATTTTTTCCAAATCTTCAACAGAATAGTACTGCATGTGTTCAATAATTCCAAAACGATCTCTTAGCGGTGCAGACAATTGACCGGCTCTAGTGGTTGCTCCAATTAAGGTAAAAGGAGGTAGCGGTACATGGACTGCATGTGTTGTTTGACCTTCTCCAACAACAATGTCGATATAAAAATCTTCCATTGCTGAATAGAGAACTTCTTCCACAGGTTTTGCTAAACGGTGAATCTCATCAATGAATAGAACATCTCCCGGATTTAATTCTGAAAGTAGCGCTACTAAGTCACCAGCCTTTTCAATTGCTGGTCCGGATGTACTCTTTAAATGAACCCCCATTTCATTAGCAATTACAAAAGCCAAAGTAGTCTTACCTAATCCAGGAGGTCCATACAAAAGAACATGATCTAAAGCTTCATCACGTTGTTTTGCTGCTTTAATGTAGATTTTCATCTCGCTCTTAACTTTATCTTGTCCAATATATTGAGCAAGTAGTTGCGGACGCAGCGATAATTCGATTGTTTCATCTTCTTCACTGCTTTCTGCTCCTATAATTCGTTCTTCCTCGTTCACATCTTTCACTTCCCTATCATCAATTAATTTCTAAATTTTATTTCTTAAGTAGTAAAGCCAATGCTTCCTTAACATAACCATCAGCAGTGTTTTCAGGTAATTTTGCTAATTTTGGCGTAATTCGATCAACTTCTTTTTGGGTATAACCAAGTGCTACTAAGGCAAGTAAAGCATCTTGCAAACTTGGAGTAAGATCGGCAGCAGCAGTTGATTTTTTTACATAGTCGCCTAGTTTTCCCTTCAAGTCTAAGACAATCTGGGAAGCAGTCTTTTTTCCTACTCCTGGGAAACGAGTCAGGTATTTTACTTCACCATTTTGAATTGCACTAGCCAAAGAATCAGTATCTTCAGCAGCCATAATTGCCACAGCAGACTTAGGTCCAATTCCTGAAACACTTAATAATTTTAAAAATAATTCTTTATCTTCTAAAGACAAAAAACCATACAAAGTAATTCCGGTATCTCTTACAACTTGCTCAACGTAAATTGTTGCAGGTTGATTTTCATCATAACTATAAGGAGTGGGACAAAGAATCTTATAGCCAACTCCGTTTACATTTAGAACGATATAAGCTGGATCAATTTTTGTTACTATTCCCTTGAGATATTCAAACATTTTACCTACTCATCTTTTTTAAACATCTTGTTAAGATCATTTTCGCTTAACTGGATAATAATTATTTTTCCTTCAAAATCTTGATAAGGATCACTACTATTTCTTAATTCTTTTAACAACTCTTGTGCTTCAACTGGATTGAGCATTCTTCTTCTAGCACTTTGACGCATAGTTATTTCGCCAGCAATTTGCGCTTTAAGCTTAGAAATATCATGCTCAGTTTGATTTAAATATAAGTCCAAAATCATCCGGACATTTTTTTCAACATCGGGCTGAAGCCACATAGGATATGTTCTCAAGATCAGGCTATTTTGACCAAAATCTTCTAAAAATAAGCCAAATTCTTGAAGATTTTCTAGATTTTCTTTTAATTTCAAATAATCAACATTGCTAAAGTCCAAAATTAAGGGACTAAGAAGACCTTGCTGAGAAATATTTTCACTATTTAAATCTTGAAGAATTTGATCATAAGCTAAACGGCGATATGCGTTAACCTGATCAATTAAATACAGATCTTCCTCATGGTGAGCAATCAAGTAAGACTTAGTTTGTCCCATATAAGTCAATTCAGGTAGATTATTAGCTAAAATTTCATCTCCAGATGAGATAATACTATCATCTTTTCCTTGAATATCTTTTTCTTCATCAAAAGGACTCAATTGTACTTGTTGATTTACGTTGTCATCCCACGTTGACGTAATCACATATTTATCATCATTACGCACCTGGTCTAAGCTAACAAAATTAGCAGCAGTTTCATGCACTTCAGCGCTTTGGTCAGCTTCAACTTGCGGAGTAAATTCAACAGGACGAGCAGTATTAACTACATCTTTATTTAAGTTGAATTTCAATTGATCAATATTAGTTGATTTTTTAGGCGCTAATAAATTATTTAACCCTGAATCAATCTGATTATTTTGTTCTAAAGCTTCAGAAATACTAGTAGTTAACAGACGCTCTAACTCTTGTTCCTTTGACAAACGCACTTCTTGCTTAGTTGGGTGAACATTGACATCAACTAAAAGAGGGTCAAGTTCAATCTTTACTACTGCAATCGGATAACGACGCGGTCTTAATTTATTGCCATAGCCAGCCATAATTGCTTGGGTTAACCGGTAGTTTTTGATATAGCGTCCATTTAATAATAAGGAAATAAAGTTGCGGTTCGACCGAGTAGTATTAGGATCAGAAATTAAGCCGCTAATCTCAAAGTCTGGGCTCTTTCCCTTAAGGATGTCCATTTTTTCAGCAAGCTGCCGACCATAAATATTAGCTATATCTTGCCTTAAATCATCACGTCCATTGGTCTTTAACAAGACTTTCCCATTATTGGTTAACGTAAACGAAACATCTGGATGTCCTAAAGCTAAACGGTTAACAATATCAACAATCTTTAAAATTTCAGTTCTTTCAGAGCGCAAATATTTTAAACGAGCTGGCGTATTAAAGAATAAGTCGCTAACTGTAATTTTGGTTCCTTTAGGCGAAGCTGCATCTTCTTGAAGCTTCTTTTCACTACCTGAAAAAATTGCCCGTACGCCACCTAAATTATCATTACTTGTCGTTACTTCTACATGAGAAACAGCTGCAATTGAGGCTAAAGCTTCTCCGCGAAATCCTAAAGTAGAAATATTAAATAGGTCTCGTTCAGTTGCAATCTTACTAGTTGCGTGACGAGTAAAGGCTAAATCAATTTGATCTTTAGCAATTCCGCTACCATTATCTTGAACTGTAATTTGCTTTAACCCAGCATCAATAAAGTCAATTCTGATTCGCTTGCTTCCTGCATCAAGAGAATTTTCACATAATTCTTTTACAACACTCGCCGGTCTTTCAATAACTTCACCAGCTGCAATCTGATTAGTTAGTTCAGGTGACAGTTCATGAATTTTACTCATGATTCTCAGTCCTTATCTTTCAATTCCTGCTGCCATTGAGCCACTAATTCCATCACTTGGAGCGGTGTCTTGTCAGCAAGATACACATTTTGAATCTCATCTAATACATCTTTTTCATCATCTGAAATTGCTGGTGCACTCGCTTCTTCAGGAACAAAGAGATCAAGTTGTTCACTAGCTGGTTGCAGTTCACTAGCGCCTTGCTTTTCTAACCGCTTAAGCATTGTTGTTGCTTCACGCAAAACCTTGTGTGGTAAACCTGCTAATTGAGCAACATGAATACCATAAGATTGATCGGCAGGTCCTGGAAGAATCTTGTGTAAGAAAATTAACTTTCCATTTTCTTCTGTTGCTCCTACATGAATATTCTTCAAATGCTTGAGCGTTTGATCTAAATCGGTTAATTCATGGTAGTGTGTAGCAAACAAGGCCTTTGCGCCAACTTTGTCATGAAGGTACTTAACAATTGCACCAGCAAGTGCCATTCCGTCATAAGTAGCTGTACCTCGGCCAATTTCATCAAACAAAACTAGCGACCGCTTAGTTGCATGTTGCAAAGCGTCGTTTGCTTCGCTCATTTCTACCATAAAAGTACTCTGACCAGAAATCAAATCATCTGCTGCACCAATTCGGGTAAAGATTTGATCAAAAATTGGTAAGGTTGCACTATCGGCTGGAACAAAAGAACCAATCTGCGCCATGATTGCTATTAAAGCCATCTGACGCATATAGGTTGATTTACCAGACATATTTGGTCCGGTAATCAAGAAAATATTAGTATCTTGATCCATCTTCACGTCATTTGGAATATAGCTACCTGCAGTCATAACTTGTTCAACAACTGGGTGGCGTCCATTGACTACATTGATTTCTTGCTTATCAGTCACAAAGTTAGGACGAACATAATTATTTTGTTCACTAACTGTCGCAAAATTAGTTAAAACATCTAAACTTGCGATTTGTTTAGCTAATTTTTGCAAGGCAGGGATGTACTTTTTAACATCTTCTCTCAGCTTTACAAATAAATCATATTCTAGACCAGTTGATTTTGCCTCAGCTTCTAAAATTAAAGCTTCATGTTCCTTTAAGTCAGGCGTAATATAACGTTCTGCATTAGTTAGGGTCTGCTTTCTAGTGTAGCGATCAGTTGGCACCTTACTCTTATTCGAATTTGTAACTTCAATATAGTAGCCAAAGACTTTGTTATAACCAACTTTTAGATTATTAATTCCAGTCACTTCACGTTCATGACTCTCCATTTCAGATAGCCACTTCTTACCATTATTCATGGCATCCCGGTAGCGGTCTAATTGTTCTGAAACGCCCTCTCTAATTAATCCACCTTCAGTCGTTGGAAGTGGCGGATTATCCACAATGGTGTTGACGATTAGGTCATGAATTCCTTTTAGTGGGTCAATTTGTTTAGCAAAATTTTGCAGATGTGGATTACTTGTTTCAAGCAGTGCATTCAAAATTTCAGGAATTGCACCTAAAGAATGCGCTAATTGAAGCATTTCACGTGCATTAACTGAACCAAAGGCAATTCGTCCAGTTAATCTTTCTAAGTCATACACACCCTTTAAGCTGTCGATAACTTTTTCACGGGTAAAGTAATCATCAAGAAGTGCTTGAACCATTTCCTGACGACGCGTAATTTCTGTAACTGAAAGAAGTGGTCGCTCAATCCAAGATTTTAATAAACGTCCACCCATAGCAGTACTAGTCTTATCTAAAAGCCAGAATAAAGAACCCATCTTCTTAGATGTTTTAGCTGACTTAATTAACTCTAAGTTAGTTTGAACCGTGTGAGACATCTGTAAGTATTGCGTTGGTTCGTAGCTTTGAGCAACTTGCAGGTGGGCTAAACTACGCTTTTGGGTTGAAAGAAGATATGCAACTAATTGCTTAGTAGCTTTAATTTCAGCGTCATCAGTTAAATTCTGAGCTACATAAGAAATTTCTGCATGTTCACCTTTAACTTCAACAGGTTCAGAAACAGTAATATTAGCCTTCTTCAAAAAGTCCTTATTTAAGTCAGTTAAGTGGCCGTTATACACAACTTCTCGTGTTTGAAGTGACAATAATTCGTTTGCTACTCCTTCAAAGTCAGCCAGATGAGTGGAAAAAGTTTCCCCAGTGGATAAGTCACTGTAGGCTAAACCAAAGCCAGAATTTGTAGAAATAACAGAAGTTAAATAGTTGCTGTCTTTTGCTTGATCTGGCCGCTCTTGCATCATGGTACCTGGCGTAATTAATTGAATAATTCCGCGTTTAACCATCCCTTTAGCTTTTTTCGGATCTTCAAGTTGTTCACAAAGGGCTACTTTATAGCCTTTTTCTACTAAAGTATTAACGTAAGTATCCACAGCTAAATGAGGCACGCCTGCCATTGGAATTGGATTTTTAGTTTTATTTGAACGATGAGTTAAGGTTAATTCTAGAATTTGTGCGCCTTTGATTGCATCATCTTCAAATAATTCATAGAAATCACCCACACGATAAAACAAAAACGCATCGGGATATTGTTCCTTAATTTCGTAATATTGCTTCATCATTGGTGTCGTATCTTTTTTTGCCATTCGTTACCAAATATCCTTTCTTCCAAAAACCTATGTTCTATTATAACGTAAAAATCACTTAAAAATGTTAACTCTTGAGGCGCAAAAAAATTCTCCATGCCTGCTTGCATGAAGAATTTTTCTAACATTAAATATATGCATTTTTCTGTAAGTTATACATTTCTTGATATTTTGCATTTTTATTTAATAAATTAGCATGAGTATCAAAGCCACTAACTTTTCCACTATAAAGAAAGAGTACTTTATCATCAAACTTAACTGCAGATAATCTGTGCGTAACAAAAAAGATCGTCTTTTGGTTGTTTTCTCTTAAAAATCGCTCATAAATTTCTGCTTCACTCTTAGCATCTAACGCTGCTGTCGGTTCATCTAAAAATTCAATTTTTCCATCTGCATATAAGTCTCGTGCTAAAGCAATCTTCTGCCATTGACCACCAGATAAGTCAGTTCCATTTTCAAAATCTTTAGCTAGAATCGTACCTATTTGCAGATGATCATTAGCCAGCAAATTCTCTAGGCCTGCTGCTTTTAAAACATTATTTACTCGGTCTTTATTAAATGAATATCCCGTAATCACATTTTCTTTAAGCGTTAACTTAAAACGAGAAAAATCTTGAAAAGTAGCTGATAAATTTTTATGTAAGTCAAAAATATTAAAATCTTTTAAATTATCATCATCAATCGAAATATCTCCAGTAGTCGGGTCATAAAATCGCATTAACAACTTTACTAAAGTAGATTTTCCTGATCCATTTTCACCAACAATTGCGATCTTTTCACCACTATTTACTGAAAAACTAACATTGTGTAAAACTTCATCATCAGAAAATGGGTATGTAAATGAAAGATCCTTAACTTCAATCTTCTTAAACTCATCTGGAAATTCTTGCCTTCCATTTTCAAAATCGTCGTGATATTCAAGAAAATTAAAGTACTTTTCAATCCACAGTAAAGAATCATAAAGCAGACTGCTATCTTCCACCACGCGTGCCATACTTGTAGAAATATAGCCAATCACAGAAACAAACATTAACAAAATGCCAACTTCTAGAGCACCAGTTCTCACCGAGTTAGTAAACCAATAAAAACCGTAACCAAACACTCCAACAGTTAGAAGAACAAATACTGAGCTAACAGCGAGCTGCTTTTTACGAATTTGATTTACATCCCTTTTAGTCTGTTCAAATAAGGTCGTATACTTTTCAATAATTTTAGGAAACATATTGAAAAGTCGAACTTCTTTAGCATCCCTGCGGTCTAACAACAAACTGCTATAGTAATGTAAATATCTAGCATTTTTGCTTCTTTCAACCATTGTCTCAAATGATTGCTGCTGAATACGGTAATAAGAAATACTTTGCGGCACCATTACAACTAATAATAAGAGCGCCAGCCACCAATTATAACGAGCCAAGTACACTAACATAAAAGCTAACGTTAGAAACGACTGCAAAACTGATACTCCAAAAACAATTAAGTTAACTGGACGCCAGCTTGCATCATCTCGAAGCATTTGTAAATCATCAAAGTATTTACTGTCGTCAAAAATCCTAATTGACTGTAGATCTTCAGATTTTTTCATCAAACTAATGTTAATAAAACCTGTTAATTTATCAGTTAAAATTCCCTGCACCATTGTTGATAAAGATGGTAAAAACTGTTGAAACGCAGTCGCTACAATCCATACAATGATCATTTCCATAAAGGGTAAATGATTAGTAACCTGGTCAATTACCTTCTGTCCAGCTGCTACGGCAATTAACGGAACTACCGCTTGCAAGGGTGCTAATAATAAAACGCAAGTCGCAATTAGAGGTGCTGATTTAAAGAATAAATAATAGGTTCTAGCTAATTCGTTGAAGTACTGATTTAATTTTTTAACGTGATTCATTTTGTCCTCCTTGATGAACGGATTCAACAAAATGAATTGTAATTATTCTCCGCTCACCTATTTATTTATTGTCTTGTAAATTTTGATGAGCATTTAATACTACTGTCGGCATAATTTGATCCTCCTTATTTAATATTTTTATTAGATTATACTATATAAATCCATTTTTTATTAATAATGTGTTAATTAATATAGAATTTCCTATTTAAAGAATTAGTTACTTTTTTTAGTATAATATTTTTTCCAATAGTAAATAGATAATACAGTAAAAATAACTACTCCGATTAATAGTATGTATTCCCCTTGTATTACTAAATACAGACAAAATAAAGTCACATACGTACATACTAACGCTTCATATAAAATTGGAATTCTTGGTCGAATAATATAATAGAGAATAAAACTTACGATTATTGATAGTATTATAAGATAAAATTGAAATTGATTATTCATACGTAACTCATTCCATTATTGTAAAATATGAAAACTATATGTCATGTTCTAATTCAAATCCATATAAATCTGATTATGAAAATGATTATATTTCCAGGCAATTATTTTTTATATTTATCATTTTACTCACATCTTTACTACAATTTTACTCACATCTTTACTACAAAATAAAAAGTGTCTAAATTGACACCTTTAAAATTTCAGAAATTTTATTCATATTATTGTTAGTAAAAAAGTCTAGGATGTCCTGTATTTTTTTATCATCGCCTTGAAAATATGCTCGATAAAAATTTCTCATTATTTTTCCAAAGCAATTTAATGGTTTTACTGGTAAATTGTCTAATAAAATGAATATATCTTCTACTAAGTCTAAATTTTGTGATGATGATCTAATCAATAGGGACAGATAATTAACCATTATTGAAGAGACTAAAATTTGCATCTCTCGTGGAAAGTTTTCAATATTAACATATTTTTTCAAAAGAGATGTTACTATTGGTTTCATTTCTTGATCTGACCATAAAGGAAGACTAATTGAGAATAAACTGAGATTTTCTTTATTCCAATTTTCTGCTTTGAAAATTAGAGATTTAACATGTTTTTTATTTCATCAGGTAAGGTATCTATACTCCCCTGTAAATTTGCCTTATTCAGAATAATCATTGATTTTAAAAGATCTTTAGTATAGTTATCTGTTTTAATATTTGGTATTTCTAATTCTAGTTCTTTAACCTTATTCAAGTCTTGATTATAGTAGGCCTGGCTTAACTGCTCTCCCCAATATTCTTTATCAATTCTATTATCCTTAACCTCGCATTTTACTAGAAATTCACTAATATTAACATAATGCATTTCTAAAATCTTAATTAAATCACTGGCATTAATCTCATGGATTCCTCGTTCAATTTTAGAATAATAAGATTTCGTTAGAATAGGATATGCCATCTCGGTCTGAGATAATCCTAGATTTTTTCTAGTTTCTTTTAAAGCTTCGCCAATGGTCATCACTGTCATCTTCTTTCTTAATAAAAAATTAAACTGTAATTTTTATTAAGATATTATACTCTACTACACAAAAACACTCCATGATCATCAAAAATCATGGAGTGTTTTATCAATCTATTAAATTAGTAAATGTAAATTAGTTTCTAAATTACATTCCCATACCCATACCTGGGTTTGGAGCTGCAGGAGCTTGGTTCTTGTCATCTTCTGGAGCGTCAGCAACAACAGCTTCAGTAGTTAATAACAAGGCAGCAATTGAAGCAGCATTTTGAAGTGCTGAACGAGTTACCTTAGTTGGGTCGATAATACCAGCCTTAACCATGTTTTCCCACTTGTTAGTTGCAGCATTGTAACCAACTTCTGGGTCTTCATGTTCTAAGTGGTCTAAGATAACAGCACCATCTTTACCAGCATTTTCAGCAATTTGACGTACAGGAGCGCCTAAAGCTTTCATAACAATCTTAACACCAGTTTCTGCATCTTCACTGTCACCCTTAACAGTGCCTTGGATGGACTTCATAACATCAACTAATGCAGTACCACCACCAGCAACGTAACCTTCTTCAACAGCGGCACGGGTTGCGTTCAAAGCGTCTTCGATTCTGTACTTTCTTTCCTTTAATTCGGTTTCAGTAGCAGCACCAACCTTGATGACAGCAACACCACCAGCAAGTTTAGCAAGACGTTCTTGTAACTTTTCACGGTCAAAGTCTGAAGTAGTGTCAGCAATTTGCTTCTTGATTTGATCTACACGTTCTGCAATAGCTTCCTTAGAACCAGCACCTTCAACAATAGTAGTTGAATCCTTGGTTACAGTAACCTTGCCAGCCTTACCTAATTGATCAATCTTAGTGTCCTTTAATTCAAGACCTAAGTCTGAAGAAATTACAGTACCACCAGTTAAGATAGCGATATCTTCAAGCATTGCCTTACGACGGTCACCAAAGCCAGGAGCCTTAACAGCAACAACGTTGAACGTACCACGGATCTTGTTCAAAACAAGAGTTGGAAGAGCTTCACCATCAACATCATCAGCAATGATTAATAGGCTCTTACCTTGTTGAACGATTTCTTGTAATAATGGCAAGATATCTTGAATGTTAGAAATCTTCTTGTCAGTAATCAAAATGTAAGGGTTGTCTAAGTCTGCTTCCATCTTGTCGTTGTCAGTTACCATGTATTGTGATAAGTAACCACGATCGAATTGCATACCTTCAACTACTGAAAGTTCAGTATCAATACCCTTTGATTCTTCAATAGTAATAACACCATCGTGACCAACTTTTTCCATTGCGTCAGCGATTAAGTTACCAACTTCAGTTGAAGCTGATGAAACAGAAGCAACTTGAGCAATTTCGTCCTTAGTACTTACCTTGTGGCTAATCTTGTGTAATTCGTCAACAGCTGCTTTAGTAGCAGTTTCAATACCGCGACGAATACCAACAGGGTTTGCACCAGCAGTAACGTTCTTCATCCCTTCACGAACGATTGCTTGAGTTAACACAGTAGCAGTAGTAGTACCGTCACCAGCAATGTCGTTAGTCTTTTGTGCAGCTTCAGAAACAAGCTTTGCACCCATGTTTTCAAAATGGTTTTCTAATTCAATACTCTTGGCGATAGTAACACCATCGTTAGTAATGTCAGGAGCACCATAACTCTTTTCCAAAACAACATTTCTACCCTTAGGTCCTAAAGTTGTCTTAACAGTATCTGCTAATTTATCAACACCTTTTAATAATGAGTGTCTTGCATTTTCAGAAAATTTAATCTCTTTAGCCATATTATATGCCACCTTTTATTTCAAATTTTATTACTTAACGACAGCTAATAAGTCGCTTTCACGAAGAACTAAGTACTTTTCGCCTTCGTACTTCAAGTTAGTGCCAGAGTATTTATCAAAGAATACAGTTTCACCTTTTGCAACTGACATAGGAATTAAGTCGCCATTTGCATTGCGCTTACCATTTCCTACGGCAATAATTTCGCCCATTTGAGGCTTTTCTTTAGCGTTAGAAGCCAGGACAATGCCTCCAACTTTTTCTTCTTCTTCGTCTTTTACTTTAACGATCACGCGATCACCGATTGGTTGTAACACGTTAGTCCCTCCTGTACATAATTTAAATCTATAATTATATTACTTAGCACTCATATATCATAAGTGCTAACTTACAATTACGATAGTACATTGTTTATAAAAGAAAAGCAAGTATTTAGACGCAAAAATTAGCACTTTTATCATCAGAGTGCTAAAAAGTGCTAATTTACTCATAAATGTAGATTAATTTTGGTAATTTTTTGATAAAATTAAACACGCACAAAAAGTTAAATATGCGGTGGTACTTTCGTTTGAGGAGATGATGCCAATGGTGTAATAACTGTTGTTCAGAGTCTTACTGAAGGGAGGTACACTTTGCTTTATGACAGCCTTTTTTGGTGCTGTCCTTACCTTTATTGGTCTCTTGGATTGTGTTGTTCTAGCTTTAATAAAACTAGTAAACGATGCAGACAAGTTGGCGCAAGCTGTAAAAAGACTGATAAAGTCTATCCACGATTTGTGGAAGAGAAAATAAAGCAAATGAAAAAGCCGCTCAATAACTTTTGGCAGAGTTGCTAGCGACTTTTTTGTTTGCATCAATATTTGCCACCGCACTTTTAGCGGCTTGTGCTTTGAGAGAGCTATTGGTAGTAGCTCTCTTTTTTATGCTATAAATAGTTTACTTCTTTTTTATTTTTTCTTCAAATTGAAACAAGGATATTTTAAACTCTCTTAACAGTAATATCTCCCATATTAGCGCGGCCTTGAAGCACTAAAGTTGGTCCCTCTGCTGGTTGATCACCATCAATAGTAATATCATTAAAACCTTGATTTAATTGATTGTCTACTCGCCAAGACGTTGGAATGTAGAAGGTTAAATCTCCCATTGACATATTTACATTAGCAATCACTTCATCCCCAGCTGGTTTTGCTGAATCAAGGTAGACATTAACGTCTCCCATTGAAACATTTATCGTTACTGTCTCTAAATGCTGTGAATGAACATAACGTGAAGTAGAAGACATTTTTTCGCTAATTACAATATTGTCACCATTATCTGAACTTGTTGTATCAGAAAATACATGTTCAGCCTTAAATTTATGAGGTGCCTTTAAGTCAGACCAATTAGTACTGACTTTTTCACCATTAATAATTACAGTTGGCTTCCAACTTTTTTTGAAGATTAATCTTAAACCTCCCCAAACTAAAAATGCCGCTAAAAGCACTGTCCAAGGAACAATACTTTCAATGTGAAGAGGCTTTGCATAGATAATTAATAAAAATGCAATTGAAAAAATTGTTCCACCTAAACTTCTATTAATTAAGGAAGTAATTAATGTTGCCGCAAATACTACAGTCCAAAAAATTGTCCAGAATCCTAACTCTACTGGAATTAAATGCAACTGGTCTAACACTAAAAACGCTGCTGCTGCAAGCAGGCCTAAGCCCCAAAGAATCCTTCCAAAACTGGCCTTTCTCATGATAATGCCCTTCTCTCTTTTAATCTATCATTTAAATCTCGATAATATCGTCTAGAAACATAGACTGTCTTATATGAATCATGAAATTTAATCTGACAATTAGAGATCGATTTAGTAATAGCATAAATCTGATCTAAATTTAAAATTGTCGATTTTGATATTCGCATGAACTGTCCACCTAATAAGTTTTCTAATTCATATAATTTATATTTAACAAAATATGCATTCCTAGTCGTGTGCGCCATTACTTGCTTAGCATCTGTTTCAAAAAACAAAATATCATTAATACTTAAATAGTAGGAAGTGTTGTCCATCATTCCTTCAATTTGGTCAGGATGATCTGAATCCATTTGAAGCTGTTGATAGATTCTTTCTAGTTCAGGCGTTAACTGACCAGCATGAATGGTTATTTCTGTTTCCTTCTGATCCGGATCAAGTTCAAGCTTAACTTTCACAATTCTCACTTCCTTGTTTCATTTTCGATAATTATATTAAACATGAATGTAAGATTAAAATCTAGTGAAGTTAACTAAGCGGTCATTTTATAGTTCTAAGTGGTCAAAAAAAGAAGTATGAATCAAGAGGGGGATCTTGTTTCATACTTCTTTTAAGCTTTATCCTAGTAATCGCTCAGCTTGGGCAATTACATTTTTACCATTCATTGTGCCATAATCTTGCATCCCAATTGCTTCTAAGGGAATATCGTGCTTACTTGCATCCGCCTTAAGTTGATCTTCCATGTATTTAATTTGCGGTCCAATTAAAATGCAATCTGGTGCATCTTTTTCAATAATATCTTCTACTTGAGCGCCTAAAACAGTCTTAATTTCATACTTTTTCTCTGCCTTAGTCGATCTTTTATTAATACATGCGATAAGCAGGTGCTTGATAGTCTTCCATAAACTGTAGAATTTTATCAAAATCGGTTCCAAAATAAATTGCATCTAAATAGATATTCTCCAAAAAATCATCTTGATTCATTCGCTTAAGGAGCTTATCTAGATAATCATAGAAACCTTCATAATTATAAAAAGCTACCGGCTTAGCATTGTCCCCAATCGCAGTCCAGGAAATAGCCTGACTTATTTCTTCTAAAGTTCCAATACTACCAGGTAAAGCTACCATTCCATCTGCTAGATTCATCATGGTATCTTTTCGCTTATCCATATTAGGAACTACACGGAAATCCTGTACTTTATCGTAAGCAGCTCCGCGATCCTTTAATTCTTCAGTAATGATACCATGGACAATACCGCCATTTTCTAAAACGCCATCAGCAACGGCCCGCATTAAGCCGAACTTGCCGCCGCCATAAACTAATTCAATTTGGTGTTCAGCCATTTTCTTACCAAAATTATAAGCAGCTTTCGCATATTCAGGACGATTGCCTTCCCGTGCTCCGCAATATACTGCAATCTTTTTAATCATTCTATATACCTCATTTCTTTATATTTAAATTTCTATGCTCATATATCTTAAAATTATTTCTAACTTGATACAAAAAAATACACAAGCTTCTATAAACTTGTGTAAAAGGACTATATTATAGTAAATTATTTTTTGTTCTTATCTTTATCTGAATCCAAAAAGTAAATTAAAGTTTGCAGTTCAGTTGCTAAGTCAACATTTTGAACCCGAACGCTAGATGGAGCAGATAAGCGAAGCGGCGTGAAGTTCATAATTCCCTTAATTCCAGCATCAAACATTTCATTAGCTGTCTTCTGAGCTGCAGTTTGAGGAACACAGAGAATAGCAATGGTAATCTGCTGTTCACGCAATTGCTTCTTCATCTCACTCATGTCATAAACAGGCACACCTGACATAATTGTGCCAGTAATTTCTGGATTAATGTCAAAAGCGGCACTAATTCTGATATTATTAGTACGCTTAAAGTTATAATTTAAAAGCGCATGACCCATGTTACCAACACCAACTAAGGCAACATTGGTTAAGGTATCTTGATTTAAAATCTTTTTAAAGAAATTAAGTAAGTTCTTAACGTCATAACCGTATCCACGCTTACCTAAAGCACCAAAATAAGAAAAGTCTCGACGAATTGAAGCACTATCTACCTGAACAGCTTCAGCAAGTTCAGTTGAAGATACTTTTTCTTTCCCTTCATCATTCAAAAAAATCAAATAGCGGTAATAAAGTGGCAAGCGTCTAGCGGTAGCCTTAGGAATCTTAATTTCATCCATGAGAGGCCTCTTTCTTTCATAAAATAAAAATGTGAAATATTTACTAATCAAACTAATAATAGGCATTCTTCAAGGATAAATCAAGAAACAATTTTCACAAAGATAATATTTTCATAAAATTTAAAACATTTGCTATGTTAAAATAAGTTCTAGGAGAACAAACTATGATTATTGCACAAGCTCAAGACCTCGAACAACGTTTCGGAGGCAACACTATTTTCAGTAACATTTCTTTTTCTGTTCCTGATAATGCTAGAATTGGTCTGGTTGGTCCTAACGGAGCAGGAAAAACTACCTTATTAAAGATTATGACTGGTCAGCAAGAACCAACTAGTGGCCAATTTACCATTAATAAGGGGTTAAAAGTCGGCTATATCGCCCAGGAAAATGCCCTAGATGAAGATAAGACTATCTGGGATGAAATGCTTACTGTCTTTGATAATTTAATTGAAAAGAATAAGCGCATCACTAAAATGCAGGAACAAATTGCTGAAAATCCTGAAGATGAAGACCTGCTCAAGCGCTATGACCAGCTTGCCTATGACTTTGAACAAGAAGGCGGCTTTACCTATCAAGCTGAAATTAAGAGCATTCTTAACGGTTTCAATTTTAAAGAAAATACTTGGCAGAAAGTCATCGGAACTCTTTCTGGTGGTGAAAAAACACGCCTTGCTTTTGTGAAATTACTGTTACAAAAGCCACCAGTTCTCTTGCTAGACGAACCTACTAACTATCTTGACTTAGATACTTTAGATTGGTTAGAAGCATTCTTAAAGAACTATCAAGGCGCAATTATTACTGTTTCTCACGACCAGTACTTCTTAGATCACTTAGCTAACCAAATCTTTGAATTAAACTTTGGAAAACTAACTACTTTTAAGGGTAACTATAGTCAATACGTTAAAGAACGTGAATTGATGGATAACCAGCAAGAAGCGGCTTATGAAAAGCAACAAGAAAAGATCAAGAAAGAAGAAGAGTTCATTCAAAAGAACTTAGTTCGTGCTTCGACTACTAAACGTGCTCAGAGTAGACGTAAGGCTTTAGACAAGATGGAGCGAATTAAGCCACCTAAGCATAAGCAAAAAGTTCGCATTAACTTTACTAGTGACCGTCCTTCAGGAAAAGAAGTCTTAATTGCCAAAGACTTAACTATCGGTTATCCAGATAAAACAATGGTTTCTGACATCGACTTTCAAGTTAATAAAAATGACCGTGTTGCGATTATCGGACCAAATGGAATTGGTAAGTCTACCCTACTTAAAACAATTATGAAAAAACTTGAACCTAAAGATGGTTCAATTAAGTATGGTGCTAGCTTAGATATTGGTTACTACGACCAAGAACTTCAAAGCCTTGATCCTTCAAAGACAGTTCTTGATACCATTTGGGATCGTCACAAGACCATGCCAGAAAAAGACGTTCGCTCAATCTTAGCTTCCTTCTTATTTACTGCTGAAGATATTGATAAGACAGTTGGACAATTATCTGGTGGACAAAAAGCTCGTTTAACCTTAACTGTTTTGTCTCTTGAAAAAGACAACTTCTTGCTAATGGACGAGCCAACTAACCACTTAGATATTGAAGCAAAAGAAGTGCTTGAACAAGCTTTAGATAATTATGACGGCACCCTACTCTTTGTTTCTCACGACCGTTACTTTATTAATGAGTTAGCTAACAAGATTATTTCAGTTCGTGATGGTCACGCTAAGATCTACAATGGTAATTATTCTTACTACTTAGATGAAAAAACTAAACAAGCTTCTGCACTTCAAGAAGCAAAAGCTGAACAAACTGAAAGTACTACTAGTGCTAATCAAAATCAGGGTAAACTTTCCTATCAAGAGCAAAAGGCTCGTGATTCACAAAAACGTAAGTTAGAACGCGCTGTTAGTGATGCAGAAGCTAGAATTGAAAAATTAGAAAATGAAGAACAAGAGATTCAAACTGAAATGGCTAATCCAGATATTGCTGCTTCTTTTGAAAAGCTTGGACCTCTTCAAGAAAAATTATCTGCTGTTCAAGAGCAACTAGATCAAGCAAATACTGACTGGGAAAATGCTTTAGAAGCACTAGATGAATTTGAATAATTTTTGACCATCCGATGAGGGATGGTTTTTTATTATTTTAAAAATTTTCGGCTAATTTTAAATTCATGTTAAAATAGTACCTGTCAAAATGAATTGACGGGAGAAGAAAAATGAAATTTAGAAAAAAGATGTTAACTCTTGCCGCAATTGGAACGGCACTTTTAGCAGTTGGATGCTCTAAGACTCAAACTAAGGAGTCTAGTAGCAAAATTCCGACTAAGATTACCAAGAATACTACGGTAACTTTTTGGTATTCATTAACCGGTTCTTCTGAAAAAGCCCTCAAGAAGATGACTGCGGACTTTGAAAAAGAAAATCCAAAAATCAAGATCAAGCTTGAAAGCCAAGGCGGTAATTATGCGGATCTTCAGTCTAAGCTTTCCTCAACAATGCAATCACCTGATAATTTGCCGACTATCACCCAGGCTTATCCAGGATGGTTGTATAATGCTGCTAAGCAAAAAATGCTAGTTGACCTCACTCCTTATGTTAAAAATGATGACCTTGGCTGGGGCTCCTATGCTAAAAGTAATATTAAGCAAGCACTTTGGAAGGGCGCAAAAATTAACAATACTCAATACGGAGTCCCATTCAATAAGTCAGTTGAAGTACTTTTCTATAATAAGACTTTACTAGATCAATATAATCTCAAAGTTCCGCAAACAATGGGCGAGCTTAAGTCTGCTTCTGAAAAGATCTATCAAAAGAGTGACCATCAAGTAACTGGGGCTGGTTTTGATGCTTTAAACAATTACTATATGTTGGGGATGAAGGAAAAAGGCATCAACTTTACTAAGAAGATTAACTTTTCTGGTAAAGATTCAAAAGAAGTAATTGACTACTACGCTGATGGGGTTCGTAAGGGCTACTTCATGCAAGCTGGTACTGAAAAATATATGTCTACCCCATTTAATTCTGGTAAGGTAGCAATGTTTATCGGTTCAACTGCTAATGAAGCATATCTAAAACAAGGCTTGAAGAAAGAATATCAATTTGGCATTGCCCCTCGTCCAAGCAAGGTTAATGCGCAACAAGGAACTGATATTTATATGTTTAACCAGGCTAGCGCTAGACAAAAGTCAGCTGCCTTCAAGTATCTAAAATTCTTGACCAGTAAGAAAGAACAATTCTACTGGACTAAAACTACCGGCTATATGCCAGTTAATACGCAAGTCTTAAACTCACAAGCTTACAAATCACTTAATACAAGTAAAGTACCAGCAATCTTGGCTGAGACTACTAAAGACTTGTACTTCTTACCAGTAACTAAGAATGCCACACCTGCTTATGACCAAGTTCAAGCAAGTATGCAAGCAATCTTAGCTGATGCTAAAAAGAAGAAAAACATTAATCCAGCTATTCAGACTGCCAAGCAAAAATTTGATGCTAGCTGGAAACAATAATTAACCATAAAAAATATGCCTAATTAGATCTATCTCAGTCTAATTAGGCATATTTTTGTATACGGTTAATATTAATATCGCTAATGTCCATTTTTATTATTTATTTTCCACCACCTTTTTAGGAACAAATTGCCAATAAGTACCATCTTGACTTTGATATGCTCCATTGGAAGCCTTTTTTAAATCAAAGGTTACTTTCCTTGTTTTAATTTTATAGCCATCTTTCAATCGCTCAGTTTTAACCCGTCCTAATTTCACCCATTCACCAGCTTGTGGTCGAGTATTTCCATTCTTCGAAAAGGCATTTAAAATATCTTTACTTAATTTTGATGACTTGCTCGCTTCATTGCCACCTAAGCGTGTGGCAATATAAGCAGTATTTTTATCAAACATTAAATAAAAAGAATTACTTAACCTGTTATCTTCTTTTTCTAAAGTCATTAGGCTTTGACCAACCCATTCCTCAGGAACCGTGGTCTGATTATGATAAAACCATGCTCCTCCACCAACGAAGAGCAATAATGCTACAAAAGTAGCCACAAATAGTTTTTTATTTTTCATAGCTCACTTTCCCTATCTAGAAATATTTACACAAATAATAAATTTATTTTTATCATTTGTTGTTTATAATTATCACAGCTTTTTTCAGTTTTTATTCATTATGTTGTGCTATACACAACTAAATTTGCCAATATTCCATACATTCTTGATATCCACATTTCATCAGCAATTTTTTTATTTGAGCTGCTTCTTCTGTATTTCCACTAAATAAATTAAAATACAACTCATGACAAATTCGATAAAGCAAAAAATGAGTAGTCGTTTCTAAGCTCGCTAAATAATCTAATGCAGCTTCAATATTATCTCCGTCTAATTTTTGCTTATAGCAATAGCAAAGATAATTATTACAAATAATTGCTACTCTTTCCCTCATACTTTCAGAACAAGAATTCTTTTGATAATGTTTTAATAATTGACCAAGAAAATAGTCCACTTGCTCTAAAGAAAATATTTTCATACAATCAGAAAATAATTGTAATGCACCGATATTTTCCACCCAATTTTCATGTTCTGAAAATCTAGTAACTATTTTATTTTTAAAGGCTAAACTTAAGTCAGATAAGCTATTTTCTAAAGAAGCAATAGCAATTATTGTTCGATATTTAAAAAGTTGATGCTCTTTTAAATCCAGGATTTCATTTAAATAAATTCCTACTTTTTCCCTTTGATTGTTATTAAAAGCACGCAACATCTTTTGCTTCAATTCTTCAGCTTTTTTATCTTCAGACGTATAGTAATCATACTTAACTTTATTAAAAAAATCACTGATATCAATATGGTGTTTCAAAATAATTCTAAATAAAGTATCAATTGAAATATTTTCTAATCCACGCTCTATTTTTGAATAATGACCCTTATTAATAATGCCCTTTATCATCTGTTCCTGAGTTAAGCCTAATTTTTGACGTTCTTCTTTTAACGCCTGTCCAATTTTCATAATCTCATCTCCTTATTTACTTTTATTTATTTTTTGTTAATTTTATAACAAAAAAAGAATTCAGAAAACTGAATTCTTTACCTAGATGATTCATTTGACTCGTGTTAATTAGTTACTTTTGGTTGTTAATGCCTCTATATCTCTGGTTTAAAACCAATCCTAAGTTTCTATCTAATTTTTTCAAAAGTGTGTTTCCTTCTGTCCCTCACGATTTACCAAATAATCATTAGCCTTAGCCAAAATTGCTGACAAGTCTTCAGATCTAAATTCCTTAAAGTTTTGCTTACTAATTCTTTCTTGAGCAGCTTGATAATTTAACCAGTCAGTCGACCTAATTTCACTTTCTTGACGTTTTATTTTTTGATCAGCTTTATATTTTGCTAAAAATAGAGTTACTGTTTTTTCAATTTCGCTAGTGACCTTGTATGAATAACTCTCCTGAAAATCAAAATCAAATTTAGGCTTTAATCCTACTTCTTCAAAGACTTCCCTCCTTGCAGCATCCCGTTCTGTCTCACCTGCTTCCAGGTGGCCTTTAGAAAATGCCCAAGCACTCTTAAATTGTTTATAAGGTTAACTTTGAATTAGTAAATATTGGATTTCTTCATTATTTTTACGCCAGATAATAGCGCCTGCAGAGTATTCTTGTTTCATAATTGCTATCCTTTTCTACTCCAATTCTTCCTTGAATCCACTTCTTGCCCATAGCCAAAGAGCAGCCTGAAAATCAATGGGTACATATTCTGTATCGTTTAAAGCATCAATCCAAGCCTCTATTACATAATCTTGTACTTTCGAACTCTCTAATTCTTCATCTGTAATTAGTCCTAACCGATATGTAGCTCTAATAATATGTCGATCAGTTGCAATATAGATCTTATCAGTGTTAATCAAAGGTAGATTCGTATATTGATACATCACATAGAGCCAATAATTACATAGTTTTTTACCTGATAAGTACGGAAAATCTTTTTTCTTTTCAACCTGCATGTAGTGCCGTACCTTTTGAATGTCATTATCAAAATAGGCAAAAAAATCCGTTACTCTTCCATTAAAGTTATTAACTAAAGTCTGACACAACCTGATCCAAATTTGTGTTTGCTTATTTTTCTGCAAAGCCAAATTATATTTAGTCAAGGCCTCCTGTACTTCAGTAAACTCTTTCTTTACTACTTCTTGTGGATTAAATACAAACTTAGTCCCATTATCTTCAAAAGTTGCCGTTGCACTTTTCCATAAGGTATTGGAATTTCTTTGATAATCCAGAGCTGTTGGTAAAGTATAGAAGATAGCATTTTCTTCAGAAGTAGAATCTAAATTTTGAGGACGCGTATCTTCTGGTAGTTCACTTCCCCAATATCCATTTCTATAGAGCTTATTTAAATGCTCAAGTTCATTCAATTTCATATATTATCGTATCTTTCTATCTTTTATCCTATCAAATTACTTATTTATAAATTTAGAATAATGTGCAGTGTAATGAGCTTTGATTTTATCTTCTCCTAAAATATCAAACACTTGGATAGCCTTTTTCATCTTTTTTATACCATTGTCTTGATTTTGCTTAAATTCAAAGTATCCTGTCGCATACAAGAAAACAGTTTGTTCATAGTAATTTAATTCATTTTCTAATAATTTTTCTATTTCTTTTATTAAATATCTACAATTAGAAACCTTATTCTTTTCAACACTCAAAATTAAACAATTAATAGCTAACTGTGTTACCAATCTTTTATTATGTTTATTCAATGACGAATATATATAATTTTCTAACATTTCTTTTGTTAGTAGAAAAAAGGAAGTATATTCTATTGTTCGTGCACAATTTCCCAGAAGCATAATTTCATAACATCCCCAATATTCAACTTTAAAAAGATAGTCTACTAGTTTCACCATTTCACTTTTTTCAGGCTTAATTCTACTATCCAAAGTGTGAATAATTGACTTAACCATTATTCTCTCTAGATTATTTAAAGAATATTCCGATGAATTTGACAGGAGTTTCATAATGTTATCTAAACGTTGTTCAGAGTATGCTTTTCTAATATATTGTACTAATTTAGCAAACTTATCTATTCTTGTAGAATCATCATTATGTATAATCATGAATTCTTCAATAGAAATATTAAGTTTATCAAGAATATTAATTAATCTGATACATGAAATTTCGGATTCGCCACGTTCAAATCTAGATATTTGTGATTTAGAAAGATTTTCATCTGAAATTGAGCAAATACTAACTTGTTTGTTTTGACGAATTTTTCTAAGTGTTTTTCCAAAAGTAGACTTCACTATATTTCCCACTTTCACAACAAAAAATAGATTTAATCTCAACCATTATATAATAAATCAACATAAAAGGAGGAATACTAGTGAAGAAACATAACTATGCAAAATTAATAATTAGTAGATTGTTAGATCAAGTAGGAAATGTAACTTATGACTACGCTAATAGTGTTTGGATTGCCTCAATGGGAATCATCGGACATAAATATTTAGGTATATATCAAATTTCGGAAACTATTATTTCAATAATTTTCAATCCTATAGCTGGCGCAATAGCAGATCGTACAAATAGAAAAAAAATCTTATTAGCAACAGATTTTATCAGTGCACTAATTTGTATTTTGGTTTCGTTAATCGGAAATAATCAAGTACTGCTCTACTGTATAATCATCGCTAATATTTTACTAGCGATAACATATTCCTTCTCAAGCACTGCATTTAAGTCTATTGTTCCTCAAGCCCTTAAATCTGATAAGGTCTTATCATTTAATTCTTCAGTCGAAACCCTTTTACAGATATTGAGCGTCTTATCCCCAATATTTACATACTTTATTTATTATAAGTTCGGAATTAGAGTAGCTTTATTAGTGAACGGTTTTAGCTTTGCTGGATCATTTTTAGCAATTCTAACAATTATGGAAGATATTGAGAATAAAGATAAAACTGAAAAGGTTACTGTTAAAAAATCCATTTCTAAATTATTTAATGACATAAAAGACGGATTAAAATATATCATCTCTAATCGTGAATTGTTTGAATTGTTAATTTTATCTGCTGCGGTTAACTTTTTCCTGTCATTTTATAATTTCCTACTTCCATTTTCGAACGTTATTTTCAAGAACCAAGAAGTATATTCAAAATTATTATTTTATGGTGCTGTCGGTGCTATTCTAGGAGCCTTTCTATCTAAATTCACATCAAATACTCGAAAGACTTTATTATTATTACTTGGATTTAGTGGAACAGGAATAATGTGTATTGCACTTCCTACGTTCTTTTCAGTATCTATGTTAACAGCATATATAGGCAACTTAACCTTTATGTTTTTTTTAACTGCATATAATATCCATTTTGTAAGTAGAATTCAGGAAAACGTAGCTGATGAATACCTTGGTCGCGTTTTTTCAACAGTATTTACAATTGCGATTCTATTCATGCCTTTAGGAACGGCAACAATAACTTTAATTCCATCAGCAGTAAATGGTAGTATGTTTATGATAATCGGATCAGCCGTTACATTGATGTCCCTACTAATGCTTAGTTTCAAAAATAAAGACAAAGTACTTAAAGAATTAGATAGTAGTAAATCATAGGTCAATTTACTATATCAATAAAAATATATCATCATAAGAGTTTGAAATCTTATAATTTTTTAGGATTTCAAACTCTTTTTTAATAGACTTGGTGGTAGTTGATCACTAAATCTTTCCCTTATCCAAAACAAAAAACGCCTTGTCAGACACAATTATATCTAACAAAACGTCTTTATTTCTATCTTAATCTAAACCGCACTTTTCAAAAATTTCATCAACATGCTTCAAGTGATAATGATAATCAAAAGCATCGTCTAGATCTTCTTCAGACAAGTAATTCATAACTTTACTGTCTTCAATTAACTTTCTAAATGAAGTTTGTTCTTGCCAAGACTTATTAGCAAGCTTTTGCACCATGTCATAAGCCTTTTCACGTGATAAACCTGCTTCATCAATTAACTTCAAAAGCACACGTTGTGAATAGATCAAACCATAAGTGCGATCCATATTCTTGAGCATTGTTTCTGGGAAAACATCTAAGTTAGTTAAGATGCGGTTGAAACGGTTCAACATGTAGTCAATTCCAATGGTTGCATCAGGTAAAATTACACGTTCAGCACTTGAATGAGAAATATCTCTTTCATGCCATAAAGCTACATCTTCATAAGCTGGTACCATAAAACCACGCATTACTCTCGCCATCCCGCATAAGTTTTCTGATCCAATTGGATTGTGCTTGTGAGGCATTGCAGAAGAGCCCTTTTGGCCAGTTCTAAAGTGTTCTTCAACTTCATGAATTTCACTTCTTTGCAGTCCACGAATTTCAGTAGCCCAGTTCTCAATACTTGTTGCAATTAAGGCAATCGTAGCAATGTAGTACGCATGTAAATCTCTTGGTAAAACTTGACTAGTTACAGGTTGCTGAGTTAAACCTAACTGCTTTAAAACGCTAGTTTCAACTGCTGGTGGCACATTGGCAAAAGTACCAACGGCACCAGAAATCTTACCAGATTCTACATCTTTAGCGGCTGCTTTAAAGCGTTCAATATCACGGTTAATCTCGGCATACCAGCGAGCAAGCTTCAAACCAAAAGTAGTTGGTTCTGCTTGAACACCGTGAGTACGGCCCATTTCAACAGTGTATTTGTACTTCTTAGCCTTGTCTGCAATAGTTTCTTTTAAAGCCTCTAAGTCTTTCAAAATGATCTCATTAGCTTGCTTTAAGATATAACCTTGTGCAGTATCAACAACATCAGTTGAAGTTAAACCGAAGTGAACCCACTTCTTCTCTTCACCTAAGCTTTCAGAAACTGTTCTAGTAAAAGCAACCACATCATGGTGGGTAATGGCTTCAAGTTCTGAGACACGCTCAACAGTAAAAGAAGCATTGTCTGCAATCTTCTTAGCATCTGCTTCTGGCACTTCACCAAGTTCTGCCCATGCGTTAGTTGCAGCGATTTCTACCTTTAACCAAGCAGCGTATTTATTTTCTAAGGACCAAATTTTGCCCATTTCTGGACGAGTATAACGTTCTAACATAAATTATTTTTCCCAAGGATTCTTCAAAACAATAGTTTGTTCACGATCAGGACCAACTGAAACAGTAACTAAAGGAACACCTACTAATTCAGAAACGCGGTTCAAGAACTTCTTAGCGTTTTCTGGTAAATCTTCCCAAGTCTTTACATTGGTAATATCTTCTTCCCATGCAGGAAGTTCTTCGTAAACTGGCTTACATCTGTATAATTCCTTCAAACTTGCTGGGTAGTAGTCGATCTTTTCACCATCAAGTTCGTAAGCAGTGGCAATCTTAATCTTGTCAAAACCAGAAAAGACATCTAATAAGTTCAAACTTAAGGCGTTGATACCAGCAACACGCTTAGCGTGACGAAGAGCAACTGAATCAAACCAACCAACACGACGTGGACGACCAGTAACAGTACCGTATTCATGAGCAGTTTCACGAATGCGATCACCAACTTCATCTAATAATTCAGTTGGGAATGGTCCTTCACCAACACGAGTAGTGTAAGCCTTGCAGACACCAATAACAGTATCTAAGCGGTTAGCGCCCATACCGATACCAGAAGCAATTCCACCTGAAATAGTGTTTGAAGAAGTTACGTATGGATAAGTACCTTCATCAATATCAAGCATTACTCCTTGTGCACCTTCAAAAAGAACTTTTTCGTCGTTATCTAAAGCATCGTTTACAACTACTGAAGTATCAGTAACGTATTTCTTCATCTTTTGACCGTATTCAAGGTACTTTTCAAAGATGTCTTCAAATTTAAGTTCAGGCTTACCGTAAACCTTAGTGAATAAAGCATTCTTTTCAGCTAAATTAGTACGTAACTTCTCTTCAAAAGTATCTCTTTCAAGTAAATCACAAACACGGATACCAGTTCTTGAAGCCTTGTCCATGTAACAAGGACCGATACCATTCTTGGTAGTTCCGATCTTCTTGTCACCCTTTGCTTCTTCTTGATAAGTATCTTGCAAAATGTGGTAAGGCATAATAATGTGTGCGCGGTTAGAAATCTTCAAGCCGCTAATGTCGATACCTTCTTTTTCAAGGTTATCTAATTCTCCGAACATTACTTCTGGATTGATAACTACACCATTACCAATTACAGCACCCTTCTTAGCAGCAAAAATTCCGGATGGAATTAGGCGCATCTTGAAAGTCTTATCACCGATTTCAATTGTGTGGCCGGCATTATTACCACCATTTGAACGAACAGCCATTGCTGCTTCTTTACTTAAGAAATCAGTAATTTTACCCTTTCCTTCGTCGCCCCATTGACTACCTACAACTGCTATTGCTGTCATTTGATTTCACCTCATAAAAATCATTTTCTTAAAACCGAAGACTAGTTTAACAATCTATATCTTAATAGTCAATTGATTTCCGAACATTTTTAATAATCAATAAAATAAATATTCATTTTTATTCTTGACTTTGGCTAACTTCACCCGTATATTAACTCATGTAGTTTTTAAAGAGCACGAGGTAAATTAAATGAGCAATTATTTTAGTATGGAAGCTTTCGATTATGATGACATCCAACTTGTACCTAATAAATGTATTATTAAGAGCCGCAGCGAGGCTGATACAGGAGTTAAATTTGGAAGTCGAACATTTAAAATCCCAGTTGTTTCTGCAAACATGGAAAGTGTTATTGACGAGGATTTAGCCATTTGGCTTGCAGAAAATGGCTACTATTATGTTATGCACCGTTTTTACCCAGAAAAACGCGCTGACTTCATTAAGATGATGCATGATAAGGGATTATTTGCTTCAATTTCAGTTGGAATTAAGGATAGCGAATATGACTTTATTGACTATCTTGCTAAGGAAAATATTATTCCAGAATATACAACAATTGATGTAGCACATGGTCATTCTGACTATGTAATTAAAATGATCAAGTATATTAAGGAAAAATTACCTGATACCTTCTTAACCGCTGGTAATATTGCTACACCTGAAGCAGTTCGTGAATTAGAAAATGCCGGAGCTGACGCAACTAAGGTTGGCGTTGGACCTGGTAGAGCCTGCATTACTAAGTTAAAGACTGGTTTTGGTACTGGTGGCTGGCAATTAGCAGCGCTTAGAATGTGTTCTAAAGCCGCTAGAAAGCCTTTAATTGCCGACGGCGGAATTCGCCATAATGGTGACATCGCTAAGTCTGTTCGCTTTGGTGCTTCAATGGTTATGATTGGCTCACTTTTTGCTGGTCATGAAGAATCTCCTGGTAACTTAATTACTATTGATGGTAAACGTTATAAGCAATACTGGGGCTCAGCTTCTGAAGTTCAAAAAGGTGCCTACCGCAATGTCGAAGGTAAGCAAATGTTAGTTCCATACCGTGGCTCAATTAAAGATACTTTGCGCGAGATGCAAGAAGATCTCCAGTCTTCAATTTCTTATGCTGGTGGAAAAGATCTAAGTGCAATTAGAGTAGTAGATTATGTTATTGTTAAATCTTCTATTTTTGATGGAGATAAGTAATAAAACTAAGATAGACCACAAAATATTAATACTCAGAAATAACGATAGTAAAACGCTATCGTTATTTTTATTTTGGGCTTATTAATTTGATGTAAACTAGGCTTATCACAACCTTTAGAAAGCTGGCAGAAAATGATTAAAACGGCCAAACAAGTTTTAGCCAAACCATTTACATCAAATTTTTTCTTTATCTTTTTGCAAGGAATTATCATTGGATTAATTACTGGCCTAATTGTTGGGACTTTCCGGTGGATTATTGACCACACAATGAAATTTCTATTTTTTATCTATCCTTTAATGCGTCAAAAGCCGATCTATCTTGTTCCTTACCTGCTTGGGACCGTGATAATTTGTCTGATTCTTGCTCAAGTTATTAAACCAGTCCTCAACAATATTACTGGTTCAGGTGTTCCTCAAGTTGAAGCCATCATGCTCGATGAAAATAAAATGAATTGGTGGAGCATCTTGTGGCGTAAGTTTGTTGGGGGGCTTTTAGCAATTTGTCCGGGACTTTTTCTTGGACGAGAAGGTCCTTGTATTCAAATGGGCGCTATGGTTGGACAAGCTTTTGGTCAGAATCTTTTTCATGCCGATGATGAAGATCTTAAGAGACTCCAGGGATGCGGGATTGCTGCTGGCTTAAGTGCAGCTTTCTCAGCTCCATTAGCTGGGGTCTTCTTCTTAGTAGAAGAAATAACCTTTAGTTTTGATCCAAAAGAATGCCTAACTGCTCTAGCTGCTGCAATGACATCTGACCTAATGACATTATGCTTTTTTGGCACTACTCCCTGCCTTTATCTTCCCTTAGATAAGTCTTTACCTTTAACTTCTTATTGGTTTGTAATCTTAATGGGAGGTCTTTTGGGCTTACTTGCTTATTTCTATCAATACTGCCTCTTAAGCCTTAAACCCATTTATTCAAAACTTACTATCATCCCTAAAATCTACCACAGTATTATTCCGCTAATCTTAGTAATTCCAATTGGCCTTTGGGATGCGAAGCTGCTTGGCGGTTCTCACGATTTTATCTCTGATCTTTTTGAACCAACCTTTATGAAAAATATCCAAACTGGGATGCTAAGTTTAACTTTGTTGCCACTTATTTGGTTTATTGTTCGCTTTATTTTTTCAATGATCTCATATGGTGCCTCAGTTCCTGGTGGTATTTTTATGCCAATTCTTGTTTTAGGAGCCTTACTAGGTGTTATCTTCGCCGTGATTATGATTCACTACGGAATTGCTCCAAAGCGTTGCTATGGCATTATTATTGTTACCTCCATGTGTGCTTACTTTGGTGCTATTGAAAAAGCACCCTTTACTGCTTTAACCCTGCTAACAGAAATGGTTGGCTCAGTTGAACAGATCTTTCCAATGCTCGTGGCAACTTTTATTGCTTATTTCGTTTTAGATCTCTTAGGTGGAAAACCAATCTACGAGGCCTTAAGAATTCAAATGGATTTTCAGAAGTTATATGCTCCCAAACGTTAAAAATACAACTAACAAATAACCCTCACAACAAAAAAGATGTCGTTAATCTTCGCACTACGCGTTGATTAAACGACATCTTTTTTATTTAATATTTCTACAAGTTGATCATAATGCTGAAGGCTAAGCCCCAAATAATAGCATAGATGACAACAATCATTACTAAGTAAATTACTGCACCCCAGAATGGATCGTGGATCATCTTTTCGGTTCCTGGATCAGGACAAACAACCAGTAAGAATGAACCTAAAGAAAACAGTGCATAGAAGATCCAAACTAAGGCTTCTCCAAATCCAAGCAAGCCTGAACTTAAGCTTAGGATTAAGAAGAAGAATGCACAAATTACAATCCAGAAATTCCAGTTAGTTACTTGTGCAACCTTGTTGACATACTGCCAAAAGCCACCGGTACTACCGAACACGAACAAGTGACCAACCATGGAACAAAGAATCGTAATAATTTGAACACAGAACAGAATTACGATTGACCAGAAGGTAAAACCTGATGCATGATGGATCAGCGTAATATCAAACATATTAGCAATATAATTACTAGTAATAGCTAAACCAATGAATAATACAATATCTTCACCTAATAAGGTAACGACTCCGTACCACTTTTCCCCTAGGTTGTGGCCGAGAGGATAGCGCCATGACTCTACTAGCCAACGCCAATAAGTGTTAGGAGTTTCCTCTTGTGGAGCTTGAACTTCATCTTTCATAATAAATTTCCTCCTCAAGATTATTGATCTTTCACTTCTTATTATAACAATATTCCTTATTCATAGGCAGAATAAGGTCTTTTTTGTTATTAACCACAAAAAAACAAGCAACCATTCAGTTGCTTGTTTTCGATGAAAAATGTTAAACGATATTTTATGTAAAAATAAAATAAAAGATAAGTGGATTAGAGCTTTCACTCTAATAAAAAATCAAACTGTTATTTATTCTTTGGAGTATCAGCCTATTTCCATTTTAGACTGTTCAAATCACCTCCTTTAAAGAAGGTGCGATAATCATCTACCGTGTTTTCGGGTTCTGAAGTTGAATTTTCGTTATCTACCGTGTTTTTGGATTTAATGTAGTCACAATTTGGAATAAAAACTTGTGTAGAAAGATCACTATTTTTAACAAAAGTTGGATCTGCATTATTATCTTGTCTTTCAACTTCGACAATTCTAATTCTGGTTCCAATAGGCACCTTGTCAGTAGGACGTGCAAAAATAGCCTCACATTCATAAAAGAATTGTAGATTTTTATGGTCTGTAATTATCTTTTCAAAATACTCTTGACCATGACTATTACTATTGTTTCCATTTGCACGTTTAAATTGAGGAATCGTATTGATTAGATTGCTATATTTATTATAATCTGCTCTTTTTAAAAAGCTCTTAAAAGGTAAGAAGGAACTAGCACATCCCAGTAAAACATGACCTCTTTCAATACGTGTATCTGCAGAAGTAAGACCTTTTTTATCTTTTTTTGGCTGAGGAACATATATTAATTCATCCGTAGAACCAGGTTGTACATCCTTTTCATGAATTTTTATATAAGGTGGTTCATATCTTTTAATGATTTTTTTATCATCGGTTGATGAATTAGGATTTAAATATGCACGCCAGCCTGCAATTCTACCATAATAAAATATTGGAAGAACCGGTTGTTCCGTAGATAAAATTTTTAAGTAGGCCGACATTAAATCATCTATATTGTTTTTATCAGTGAGATAAAAATAATCATTTGGGCTTTCTTTACCTCCAGCATAACTTAGTTCATAATTTTTAAGCTGTTCAACTTTACCTAAGTTCTCATCTTCTTTAAACCCAAGACGCTTTAGAACTTCTCTCTCTTCCATAAAAAGACTAGTTACGCTTTCTCTTCTTGTCGCCTACTAAGGAGCCTAGGCCTAGGGATGCTAATGATAAACCTGCTAAAGCAGCAAATACACTGAGCTTATCGTTCGCACCAGTTTGTGGTAATGAATTCTTAGATGCATTAGCTTGGGCAACTAACTTCTTAGTTTGAGGACTTAAAACAGATCCATTATTTGATCTTACTACAGTGTTAGTTAAGACTGCACTTCTTTGAGTAGTAGATACAGCAGCTGTTGGAGCTACTAAGCTAGAAGTACCAGCTTGAACACTAGTAGTTGTAGCAGCATGCTTAGGAGCTGAAACATTATCTAGAGCCTTGTTGATTTGAGCGTCAAGGGAAGCACGTTTTTGGTCTGCCTTTTGCTTGTTGATTGTAGTATTCAACTGCTTGATCTTAGATTCATAGTTAGTAATTGCTGTTGATAAGTCTTCAATATGATTGTTTAACTTAGTCAATTCATCTTGAGCTGCTTGGTATTCCTTATCAGTCTTAGCAGCATCTTCTTTTGCTTCGTTATAGGCTTTAGTCTTATCTGTTAATTCAGAATTTGCCTTGTTCAAGTTATCAATTACATCTTTATGGGTGCTTACATATTCATCATATGCAGCTTTAGCCTTAGCTAAGTTAGCGTCAGCTTGTTCTTTAGTAGTTTTAGCAGTTGATAACTTAGCATTTAATTCATCTAAACGAGAAGAAATAGCTGATAATTCACTTGTTGCCTTGTCTAAGTTAGCTTTGCTTTCTGCTACTGCACTTTCGGCCTTACTCTTTGCACTGTTAAGATCATTTAACTTAGCTGTTAACTTATCTAAGTTAGATTTAGCAGCGTTAAATTGAGCAAGAAGATCTTTATTCTTAGCTTGGTAAGTAGCCAAATCAGCTTCTGCCTTAGATTGAGTCTTATCTAGGGATGCTTGTTTATCCTTCAATTCTTGAACACGATCTGGTAGAACTGCAATCTTCTTGTCTGCATCTGCCTTAGTTGCTTTTGCGTCTGCAAGAGTCTTGTTAGTATCGCTAATTGATTTAGTCAAATCACTAATGCGAGTATTAAGTCCCTTAATGTCGTTAGTTAAACTGTTAATTTGGTTATCTAAGTTAGATTTCTTAGGCGTTAACGTGTTTACTAAAACTAAGTTATCAGTGTATTGCTTTTTCAATTCACTCTTGTCGTCTGTTAATGGGATATTTGCATTAACATTGAATACTTTTGGATCTAGAACCATTGATTCATGTACATCGATAAAATGAATATCCATTGCATCCTCGCCCCATTTATCTTTTGTTGGTTTTATACTGAAGCTAATTGCAGCATAATTTTTACCTTTTGCACTATAATCAAAAATTTCTTGAGATAAAATTCCCTCAGCATGTAGCCATTCATTATAGTTAAATACAAATCGCTTAACTGCGTTATATACTTTATTTTTCAATGAATCCATATCATCTAATCGATTATTATAATCGATCTTTGAATGCCTATACGTATAAGGAAAATTATATGCTAATTCTTGATCTGTGTAATGATATGGATTGCCGTTACGTTCTGCTTCAGCTTTAGCTTGTGCAAATGGAATTTCAGTTCTACCAAAAATATTTGACATCATATTTTCATAATATTGACCATCTTTACTATAGGCTCCATCACTCGTAATACCATAATTCAATCCGTATTTGTGTGCCAGTTCATTAATTGCTTCACAGTAATGACCATTACCGGGTGAAGTTAAATGTGCGTCTACATCCCAATCATCTTTGACATATCTATCTGCAATTGCATTTGCAAAATCTAATGCGGATTCATTAAATGTCCATGGATCTACGCCAATTTGGCTTCTTAATTGATTAATCAACTCAATGCCAAACTTATTCAATTCAATTTGGTCAGCTCTAGACATATGCTTTAAATCAACCATATGATTCTTTTCGGCTTCATTATGCTTGTATTCGTTTTGCGTCCATCCAATCCAACTTGCGGCTTCCATTTCTTTGTAGTAATCATCTGTTGGTGTTTTTCCCGTCCACTTCTTTACGGTATCTTTGTAAACTTGTGGCATGACCATAGTATTGACCACTGCATCTTTATCGGCATCTAATTCGGCTTTTGCAGTTTCCATCTTGCTTTGAGCTTCTTGCAAATCTTTAGCTACTTTATCTCTTTGACTTGTTAAGTCGCTAGCTTGTTTTTGCTTGCTGCTTAATTCACTCTTTGCACTGTTTAATGCTTCAGTATCACTATTTAATTTTACTTGTGCATTATTAATAGTTTCTGCAGCTTTATTTGCGGTATCTTGTGCAGTCTTTAACTCATTTTGTGCTTGAATTAATTCCTTAGCATTTTCTTGTGCAGCCTTTTGTGCCACACGCGCTTCATTTGCTTGTTTATCTAATTCAGCTTTAACAGGCTGATAGTCTTTGTTGACATCATCATACGTCTTTTGTGCGTCATTTACTTGACCTTGAGTCTTACTAATTTCTTCATTAGTCTTGTTCAAAGTTTCCGTATTTGTCTTTAATGCGTCTTCTTGGCCCTGACGATTGTTTAAAGCTTCTGTTTGTTTAGTATTTTGAACATTAATTTGTTCTTGTGTACTTTGAACATCAGCATTTGCTTTATTGACATCATTTTGTGCAGACTTAACATTATTTTCATAAGAAGCATCATAATTTGCTTGAGCTTTAGCTTGAGCATCTTGAGCAGTCTTTAATTGATCTTGAGCGTTAGCTAGAACATTTTGAGCTGATTGATTATTTGAGTCAGCAGTTAGGACCTTTGCTTGAGCATCTGGAACTTTACGAACAGCATCATCATGTTCTGTCTGTGCTTCTTGCAATTGATCTTGAGTTTGAGTTAAATCTCTTTGATTTTGATCAATTGTCTTTTGTGCTGCATTCTTATCAGCTTGCTTTTGTACTTCAGCCGCATGAGCATTTTGAGTATTAACGCCAGCTACTGCACCAGACGCAAGTACTGCAGCGGAGACATACATTAACTTACTATTTTTACTTTTCATTCTTACTCCTCCGAATATAATTAAATAACTGGTTTCGATCTAAAAGGTAGATACAAGCCTAGTTTACCCCCCCCATTTTTTATTTTGTCAAGGTGTTTTACGAACAAAGCAAAAAAACCAAACGACATCGAAGAAAAACATTGTTCTTCAACATCATTTGGTTCTTTATAAAATAACTTATTCTGTTAACTATTCACTCTTGTGCATTGTCTAGCTCTTACTTCAACATGCTATAGGCATATGGCAACTCAAGTGATGGATCTGCATTTAAGTTCACATCACTAAATTTACCTGCTTGATACAAGTTATAAGCAGCTGCACCAATCATGGCCGCATTGTCACCGCAAAGCTTCAAGTCTGGCAAGATCACCTTCGGCTTAATATCAGCAGGTAACTTTTCAATCTCTTCTGCTAATCTATCCCGTAAGCCGTGGTTTGCGGCGACCCCGCCGCCCAGAATAAAGGTCTTTGGCTTATATTCCTTAATTGCTCTAATTGTCTTGTGGCTTAACACATCCACCACTGAAGCTTGGAAACTTGCAGCTAAGTCGTACTTATTAAGCTCTTCATGAATTTGATCTGCATGGTGGCAAGTATTAATGAAGGCACTCTTAAGACCTGAGAAGGAGAAGTCATAGTCATCATCTTCCATCATTGCTCTTGGGAAGTGGAAAGTATCTTTCCCCTTATGTGCCCATTCATCAATGGTCTTACCTGCTGGGTAATTAACACCTAAAACGCGGCCAATCTTATCATAGGCTTCACCAGCTGCATCATCCCTCGTATCACCCACAATTTCAAAGTGAATCGGATCCTTCATCAAGACAATCTCAGTATGTCCACCAGACACCTGCAAGGCAAGAGCTGGATATTCAATCTCATCCTTTAATTGCGCTGCCATAATGTGGCCCATAATGTGGTCAACGCCAATTAACGGAATTCCAGTTGCCATTGAAGCAGCTTTTGCTGCACTAACACCAATCAAAAGTGCCCCAACTAGACCTGGTCCATAGGTGACCGCAATTGCATCAATATCAGCCCAAGTCGCATTTGCTTCATCTAAAGCTTCCTTAGTAATCTGCGTAATTACTTCAATATGGTGACGACTTGCTACCTCTGGTACAACCCCACCAAAGCGTTGGTGACTTTTAATTTGAGTAGCTACAATTAAGCTTTCGATTTCACGACCATTTTTAATCACAGCAGTTGAAGTCTCATCACATGAGCTTTCAAATGCTAAAATTCGAACATCTTTTTTAGTCACTTTATCTCTTCCTATTCTTAATCTGTCAATTCTTTAATCATGCTAATCGCATCTGCTTGTTCAGTAGTATAGTAGTTCTTCCGAATAAAGTTATCCTTAAAGCCTAACTTACGATACAAACTCTGAGCATTATAGTTATCGCTGCGTACCTCTAAAGTCATCTGAACTGCACGATTTTTCTGAGCAATCCCAATCATGGTTCTGAGCAAGAACTCACCAATTCCTCTTCGTTGATAGGTAGGCTTTACCGCAATATTGGTAATATGTCCTTCTTGAGCCTGCATTCTCATCCCCACAAAGCCCACCAAAGTTGATCCTTGATAAACTACCAAGTACAAGGAATTAGCATGCTTCTTTAATTCACTCTTAAAAGAGAATCGACTCCAAGGCGTCCGTCCAAAATACACTTCTTGCTCTAAACCTAACAAGTCCGCAATATTCTCATCGCTAGCCTTCATAACCTGATAAGTTTCATTATTCAGTCTCAAGGCAAAAGGCGTAAAGCTGAGGTCGATTTCTATCGGATGAAAAAATAAACTAAACTTCTTCAACATAGTCGCTATCAGGGCCAAATGCCTTTCCAGTCTTATTATGCCAGTCCATTTCAGCTTGCGTACGTCTCAAATATTTTGGCACCATCTTATCAGGATCTACTGCTTCTTTATTAAGAGCTAACTTACCAATTTCACTAGCATGAATTTGGTTGTCGCCAGCATCTTGAGTGAAATTGTCTGAACCTAGTAAGTCCTTAATTTCATCTTGGTATTTTTCAATTGGGCTACCAACAAAGATAACTTGTTCAGATAAGCCAAGGTCTTTCACCTTATTCATCAAGTCATCTAAATGATAGTGACCATCAGGAACTAGATTCTCTAACTTGCCGTCAGCTTTACGATAAACACCAGCAAAGAAGTTCTTGTTACGAGCATCTAATTCACTCACGATTAAGCCATCGCTTGCGCCATTAGCTAATGCAGCTAAAGTTGATACTCCAACTAAGTCTTTATTTAAAATAGAAGCAAACATCTTCGCAGTAGTAATTCCAATTCTTAAACCAGTATAAGAACCAGGACCTTCTGCAACTGCAAAACGATCAATATCTTTTAAAGTAAGATCATTTTCCTTCAACAATTCATTAATTAAAGGATCTAAATGTTCACTATGATTTCGATGATCTTCTTCGTTCTTTTCCAAAATTTTATCTCCATCATTCAAAGCCACGCTCAAATGATTGGTTGCAGTAGTAATACTTAATATTTTCATTTAAATTCTATCCTTATTATTATCGAAATTACCTTCTTATTTTAACACGTTGAAGAGCATTTAAAATCACGTAAAGAACGACAATTTGAATCCAAGGAGTGATCAACTCTTTTAGAATTCTTTGTAGAAATGCTGCTCTTAAATCTAAGCCATATAATAGATGAATCCAGTAAGTATTCATTAAGACATTAACCACTAAGGTAACTAATAAGGTTGAGGCAATAATACGCCACCACTTAATTGGTTTTTGATATAAGAAGAGGGCGTAAATTACCACACCAACAATTGCTGACAGCGTAAAGCCTGGGAAGAAGCCTCCCTCAACTCCAAAAATCGCTGACCGCAATAAGTCACTAACTAATGCCCCAATTCCGCCCCACAAGGGACCAAAATAATAAGCAAGCAATGCACTTCCAATAAATCCTAATCCTACCTTTAAGGTTGAAGGACCAAAAGATATCTTCTCAAGCACAATATCCATTGCTACAAAGAGTGCCAGGGTAACTAACCCCTGCAAATCTAATTTCTTTATTCCTGCCTTCATTGGCATCCCTACCTTTCAAAAAAAGCACGACTGTACTAACAACAAGTCATGCCTTTAATTTTCTTTCCAATTAATTTCAGCCAAGGCAGACGCCTCACCCTGATTAGAAATTAAATGATACGAAGTCAATGTATCTTGGTCAAGCTCTACTTCTGCTAGTGCTTGATCTCCGTATTGAACTTCTTTTTTAAATGAAATATCAATACTTTTGACAGTATGAGAGTTCAAGAACTCTCTTGGCAAGGTATCAATCATCCAATCAAAATAAACACTATTAGTTAAATGATGGTTTGTATCTAAATTATAATATCTAACAGTATATTTTTTACTTGAGCGATATTCTTTTAAGGGACGTAATCTCTTAAAGCGCGGCATATGTTTCAAGTATGGATTTCCAAATTTCTGCATCATTTGATCATCTGCTTCAGTAATTTTGCGATTTTTTAAATCTAAAATTACCCATTGGCTTTTGACATCCACTATCTTTTTGTTAGTAGAATCAATTATACCAAAATCTCTGTATTCAAAAAAGCGATTATATCCACTACCGTTGGTAGTAACAGTAATTTTTTCACCAGCTTCAGGCAAGCGGTCAATATCAAGATGATACTCAACTACAACCCAGCCTAGATTTTGCTTTAGTAAATCATGAATCCCAGCACCACCTGAAGTTAATTGATCATTTGAAACCTGCATAAAATGCTCAATTAAATGAGGAAGTTGAATTTTTCCTGTTTCATCACAATCACCATAGCTAACTTGGTGCTCTTCTTTAAAAATCTTTTCCATCTTAATCCTCATGCTTAATTTTGATGGTATTTGTCATAAAGTTCATTCTTTGAAACCTTATTTGCCTTAGCAACTGACTTAATCGCATCTTTTTTACTTTCACCAGCTGCTACTTGATCGGCTACTTGCTTAATTAGTTCATCCCAAGAAAGTTGCTTTTCTTCCTCTTCATTAGGAGAAACTAAAACTACAAATTCACCTCGTGGATCGTTCTCAGTGAAGTATTCATTAATTTCACTGATTGATCCTCTGATATATTCTTCATGGATCTTGGTCAACTCCCGCGCTAAAGCAATTTTCCGATCTGGCTTAATTACTTCAGCTAAAGTCTTCAAGGTCTTCTTCAAGCGATGCGGTGCTTCATAAAAGATTGAAGTAGCACGCGAAGTGTTCATCATTTCAAAGTACTTCTTTTGCTCACTGCTCTTGCGTGGTAAAAAACCATAATAAGTAAAGGGTTGTGCATCAAAGCCAGAAGCAATTAGGGCAGTCGCAAAAGCTGAAGGACCCGGAAGAGAGACAACCGGAATATCATTTTTGATACATTCTTGCACCAAGACATAACCTGGGTCTGAGATTACCGGCATTCCAGCATCGGAGATCTCAGCAATTGTCTTTCCTTCCTTAAGCAGCTTAATCAATTCTGGAGCGCGTTCTTTAGAATTATACTTATGAAAAGAAATCATCTTATTATGAACGCCAATCTTTTCAAGCAAGATTCCACTAGTTCGGGTATCTTCCGCTGCGATGTAATCAGCTTCAGTTAGAATTCTTTTAGCTCTTAAAGTAATATCTTCTAAATTTCCAATTGGAGTAGGGACAAGATACAGACGTCCCTTATCTTTTTCATTAAAACTACTCTGCACTTGCATAATTTTTATCCCCTACTCTTTTGTCCGTGATTTACAAAATTATCTAAAATATCTAAGCAGAACATACAATCTTCACCTGATTCACGGTGAGAACCATAGTACATATTGCAGATATGGTAACCAGAATCGTAAATATTTCTCAGTGACTTCAAACCAGCTTGCGACTTATTCTCAGCTGGTTCTTTATTTGCATCTAGCTTACTAATCTTTTCTCTTAATAGTTGGTTTTCAACTTTTAATTCTGTATTTTCTTTCAATACTTCAAGCATGTCATTTTCCAGACCGGCAACAGTTTTTGTCATTGCCTGAAGATTGTGCTGTAATTGTGACAATTGTGAAAATGGATCCACTCAAAAACACCTACCGTTCAAAACTCAATACTAAATAATCTAATGTATTGTGGAAACTAACATTACTAGCTCGCATCTTATCGCAAGTCATTAATAACTCTAATAAAGATGCACTTTCCCTTAACTTTTTACCAGCTTCTAAGCTCTTCATAGCCAAAGTCTTAAGCTGATAAAAAACAAACTTTTGACTTGCCGGCTTAGTAGCAAGACTACTAATCTGATTCACACGCACCAAGGCTAAATCATTACGTTCTAACAGCTCTTGAAACAGGTATTTACTCTCTTCTTCAAGCTTACTTGTGTCGCCTAGATCATCAATTTCTTCATCTGTTAAGCCATATTCAAGTAATTGTGCTCTTTTACTGTCAATCTTTTCATCAGAGAAATTAAGAATCTGGGTTCTAGATTTAACCGTTGGTAAAATTTGATTTTCATTATTTGTGATCAGAATGGTAACGACTGGTGCTACTGGTTCTTCTAATAAATTAAGCAAGGCGTTGCTTGCAGCCAAAGTTAATTTTTCCGCATTTTCAATTATAAAAAAGCGGCGATTTCCTTCAACAGGGCTCTTAGCAAGTTCTTCTTTTAAAGGACGAATCTGATCAATTGAGAGAGTCTGCTTACCTTCTAGTTTTACTAAGAAGACATCTGGATGATTTCCATCTAAGATTCTCTGGCAATTGTTACAAGTTCCGTCTGGCTTATCTTCTCCCAAGCAATTAAAAAGGCAGGCCAGCCAGTAAGCTGTATTTATTCCCTTCTTTTGCATGGGATCGACAAACAAGTAACTATGGGCAACTTTTTTATTTAAATATGCATCCCTTAAAAGATTAGCCTGCTTTTGGCCGATATTTTTTAAATCAATCATTAAAAGTGCTTAAATTCCTCAACTGGTAATACAAAGACAGTCGCTCCACCAACAGTAACTTGAACTGGTTTTCCAAGCATGGAAGTGCCTGCAGCATCCATGTTCATATTCGAGACATATTGTTCTCTAGTATGGGAGCTCTTTTTAATGATTTCTAATACTTCATTTACGCGGTCATCTTCAATACCCACGATAAAAGTTGTATTCCCTGCTCTCAAAAAGCCACCGCTGGTAGCTAATTTAGTTGCACGAACATCATTTTGAATAAATTCTTTTGCTAAGGTATCTGCATCTTTATCCTGTACAATTGCTAAAACAAGTTTCATTCTTACCAAATCCTTACATAAAAATATCAGGTAATTGTTTTCTTATTATTTTAACACTATTAGCTGCAACATCCTTGATCGGCAAATTAGCATCTACTTTTTTAATTCGATCAGGATAGCGTTCAAGTAATTCACGATAACCAGCATAGACCTTATTATGGAAGTCAATTTTTTCTTGTTCAAGTCGATCTTCTTGACCAGCGCGCTCTTTTTCAATTCTAGCTAAACCAACAGCTGGATCTAGGTCTAAGAAGATGGTTAAATCAGGCTCAAGTCCGCCAGTTCCGAAATCATTAATTTGCTTTACTTCTTCAATGCCTAGATTTCTACCTACACCTTGGTAAGCAAGTGAACTATCAATGAATCTATCTGATAAGACGACTTTACCCGCTGCTAAGGCTGGACGAATCACTTCACTTACGTGTTGACTTCTTTGGGCTGCATAAAGCAAAGCCTCAGTTCGATCATCCATTTCTTTATTTTCTGGATCTAAAATAATTGTTCTGATATTTTCCGAAATCTTAGATCCACCTGGCTCACGCGTGACAAGAGTCCGTTCTTGCAAACTTTGCGGTAATTGCTTAATTATTTCGTTAATAACTGTAGTTTTTCCTGCCCCATCTGGGCCTTCAAATGTAATTAAATATCCTCTCATGTCTACCCCCACTTGGCATTGTACTGTAAAAGAAAAAAGAAAGACAGACTTGTTTTTTCAAGATTATTTATTTTTCCATAAAAAAAGTCCACCGCAGTGGACTACATTATCTAGTAATAACGCTTGATGAGCTACTAGATTTAGTGTTTCTTCTTCTTGCTTCTTCATACAAAAAAATAAATTTTGCATGGAGAATTTTATTTAAAACTCGATTATCAAATGAATAATCAATTGTCGTTTGATCGAAAACTTTTTGTTCAGCAAGTTGTCTTTGCAGTTGAGCAACAATTCTTAGTAATCGTTCGTCGCCTGCTTTTTTAACTTTGTTCCTTTTTCCAATCATAGATCTGTTCTCCCTTGAACAGCGCGCTTCAAAGTAATTGAGTTGGCGTATTCAATATCGCTACCTACGGCTAAACCAGCAGCAAGACGCGTTACCTTTAAGCCAGCTGGCTTAATCAGCTTAGCTAGATACATAGCAGTTGCTTCACCTTCTGGGCTGGAGTTTAGGGCAAGAATAACTTCTTTAACCTCATCTTGTTTTTGAAGTCTGGTAATTAAACTTTTAATGTTAATTTCTTCTGGGCCTACTCCATCCATTGGGGACAAGACTCCATGTAAGACATGGTACAAGCCATTATATTCGCCCATTTCCTCAAAAGCCATGACATCTTTTGGTTGCTCAACTACCATTATCGTTGAACGGTCACGGTTTTGATCGCGGCAAATCTCGCATGGATCACTTTCAGTAATATTCCCACAAATAGAACAAGAATGAAGATTTTCTTTTACCTGCATTAATGACTTAGAAAAGTCTTCCACGTCATCTTCCGGCATGTCCATTGTGTAAAAGGCTAAACGTGTTGCTGTTTTTTCACCAATACCAGGCAGCTTCATGTAATTATCAATTAAACGGGCAATTGGTAATGGATATTGCATTTTACATCAAACCTTTAGTGTATTTGCCCATTGATGCTTGAGTAGCATCATCTACTGCCTTGATTCCCTTGTTTACAGCATCGATAACAAGATCTTGAAGCATATCTGGATCATCTGGATCAATTGCTTCTTTATTAATCTTCAAGTCTTTTAGTTTACGGTCGCCGCTAAAAGTAGCAACTACCATGTCATCTGCAGACTTACCAACAAATTCTTGAGTAGCTAAATTTGCTTGTTCAGCTTCCATTTGTTGTTGCATCTTCTTAGCTTGCTTAATTAAACCTTGCATGTTACCCATGCCCATACCGCCAAAATTAGGTCTCTTACCCATAGTTTTCTCTCCTTAATCTTTAATCTGTGCTAGATCGCCAAACAATTCTTTAGCCTTATCAATGACTTCTTTTTTTGCTTGAGGATCTATCTGATTACCATTTGCTTCTTGTTCAGATTTTTCTAGTCTTTGAAATTTTTTAGCAAGTAACTCTTCTTTATGACTTGCCACAAAATCATGCCGTACTTTCAACCATGAAGAATCTGCAACTAAAACAATACTATAATTATGCTTTGTTAGCTTCGCAATTTCAGTTTCAAGTTGAGAAATTAGATCTCCGTCTTGATTTGCTCGCTCAAACCATAATTCATACTTACATTTTAAAACAATTTGCTCGTGACTTGCAGCCACAGGATCTAAAACTTCCATTACAGCTCTTTGAGATACTTTTAGAGTAGACAGTAAGTCTGGCCAAATATCTTTTACTGTATTTAGGTCTTCCTTAGTGGCATTTTCAAGCACATGATATACCTGCCGGCGGTTATTTTCTTGAGCCGCTTGGTTATTAGAACTAGCCTTTCTTCTTTTCGGCTTTTGTTCTGGTTTATTTTCTTTATCGGCAAGGCGCCTAATTTGCGACTTAGTTTCAGTTTTAATTGTGCCAGAAAAGTCTGAGGTAGTACTTCTAGCAGGTGCCTGCCTATTTTTCAATTCCGCAACTTGCTTACTTAAAATGTCAATTTGATTTTTTAGAGTTTGAACAACATCTGACGAAATTGCTTCAGCTTGTTGAGGTGTATTATCAGCTTTTGCTGGAGCTTGAGTTACTTGAACCACAAATACATCCAGCGGAATTTGTTGCTGGTTAGTGTAGCGCAAGTCATTTAAGGCATTATTAGCTGCTTGTACGAGTGAGTAGAATTTTTCTTCTGGAATTTTAGCTAATTCGGAAGCATAATTCTCAGTTAAAAAAGTTTCTTCCTTATTACTCTTAATTGCCAGCATCCCTTTAACAGTTAAACTAATCAACTCATCTAAAACATTCTTAGTTGATGCTCCGTCCTGCAAAAGTGCATGAACTATTTCAAGAGCTGCTGAAGTTTCGCCATTAAGTAAATTTAATAATACTTGTTCAATTTTTTCTTGAGCCGCATAACCAGTTATTCTTAAAGCATCTTCGTATTTAACCTTATCTTGATCATAAGATAAAATCTGATCCAAGATACTTAAACTGTCACGCATTCCACCATCAGCTACTTGAGCAATTACTTCAAGGGCCTTTTCTTCAAAGTCAATTTTTTCTTGGCCAAGAATATAGGTCATACGAGCAATTAAATCATGTTGATCAATCCGCTTGAAATTGTAGCGCTGGGTTCTGGAAATAATAGTTGCTGGAACCTTTTGAAGCTCCGTTGTAGCTAAGATAAAGACCACATGCTCCGGCGGCTCTTCTAGTGTCTTAAGTAAGGCATTGAAGGCACCCATCGAAAGCATATGAACCTCATCGATGATGTAGACTTTATATTTACCCTGTGTTGGGGCGTATTTTACTTTATCTCTGATATCTCGAATTTCATCGACACCATTGTTAGATGCGGCATCGATTTCGATGATATCGTTCATTGTTCCTTGATCTGCTGCAAGACAGTTCTCACATTCATTACATGGTTCTCCGTCTTGCAGATTAGTACAATTTAAGGCCTTGGCAAAAATTTTAGCACATGATGTTTTACCAGTACCACGTGGTCCTGCGAATAGAAAAGCATGTGATATCTTGCCACGCTTGATTGCATTTTTTAATGTATCAGTAATCGCTGTTTGTCCTACGACTCCATCAAAAGTTCGCGGACGCCATTTACGATATAGCGCTTGATAAGCCATTTTGCACTTCCTTTATCAAAAAAACTCCTAGCTCAAACGAGCTAAGAGCTGTTTAAATTCTCAAAAAAAGGCACATGCCCAAGCAACCTTAGTGCTGCTACCTTCCGGTCCTGACACAATTTGGAGGTCGGACATTGCCCACAAACTATAATACAGTATTTTGATTTATTTTTCCACTATTTATATTGCATTTGTATATACATTATATATATCTTTTATATATATATCTTCTTTATATTTTTACATAACTATTTATCTTGCTTTTGTTTACGTCTAATTTCACGGAAAAAATCTTTTAGCATTTGGGCTGCTTGATCCCTAAATAAACCGCCATAAATTTTAGGATGATGATTAAATTTTTCTACCTTAAATAAGTCAATGACACTGCCTGCTGCTCCAGCTTTTGGATCAAAAGCACCATAATAAACTTCAGCCAATCTTGAATTAATGATGGCACCGCTGCACATGGGACACGGTTCAAGTGTAATAAACAAACTACAGTCGACTAGACGCCAGGAATTTAATTTTTTACAAGCTTGTCTAATAGCAATCATTTCGGCATGTTGCGTCGCATCTTCATCAAGCTCGCGTCTATTATATCCTTCACCAATCACATTGCCATCTTTATCCACAACAACTGCACCAATTGGTACTTCACCTTGTTCTTCAGCTTTTTTTGCCTGTTCAAAGGCTAGGTGCATGTATTTTTCTTTTTGCTCTTTAGTTAACATATATCTTCCTCTTTAATTTCTGCTTATATTCTAACAAAAAGAAAAAAGCTAGCGACCCGCTAGCTAAAAATTTTTATTGTTGGTTATAGAATTGATTTTTTGTAATGTATGAAATTGATTTTACATACTGACCCTTATGATGGATCTTAATATATTCCTGATTTGGATCATAACCACCCACTTGTTTTATTTTATAAGCTCTAGTTTTACCATCCTTTGGGTTAATGATCGTTACTTGTTTGTAATTCTGAGTGTTTTTTGGAACCTTAGCATAACTAACTGTTTCACTAACCAATGGATTTAAACGATCAGTAGTAGACGTATGAACAGTCAAAACTCCGATAATTGCTATTACCAGTACGGTCAGAAGTGAAATAACTCCTATTTTAAATTTCTTCATATTTACCCTCCTTACACTAAACTTATCGATTAATTATTTTAGATTGACTATATGTTACTAAGAAAGTATCGTCATCAGCAATTAAATTTCGATATTTCGAATTATTTTTATATCAGCTTTCATTTTATAATCGATTTGCAAGTTTCGTTAGACCTGCATGTCTCAACACATCTTTTAATTGCTGCATAGACTTTTTATCTCCCTTTTTCATATCTTCAAAATATTGCGTAATAAGAATCTTTAAACCAAACCTATCATCAAAAGGCAATGTACGAATAAGAGCCATTGTTTCTGACACATATTTATCAATTTTTCTAATACAAAGCGCCGTGTATAAATAATTAATACAAACTGTGGATACTCTCCGTTGAAAAGTAGCTGGACAATTTTCTAAATTTTTATAGTAGCGTAATACTTTTCCCATTCTAGCAATCAAAATGCCTGGATCAGAAATAGGCATAGAGTTACCAAAAATTGTTAATGCCTCGTTATCTGTAACCCAATTATCTTTTTGATAAATATATTGATTAATTTTTGTTCGAGTTGCATTATCCATTGAAGTCATTTCATCCTTTAAATAAGCCATGATTAATACAGCCCGATAATATGTAATTTTTGGAACAGCAGGCATATTTTCCAATTCATGAGTAATTTTCTCGACTTTTTCTAAATCATTATTATTAAAAGCAACCGATAATTGATTAGAAATATTCTCTATCATCCTTGCACGTTCATCAATTTTGTATGAGCCATTGACTGACTCAAAAAATTTTATTATATCTACATGATTAGATTTAAGAAGTAAAATTAATTTTTCACTATCAATATCTGCTTCTTTTCCATTTTTAGCATAACCTGTTTCTATTTCTGAATAGTGAGAAACAGACATAGGTATATTTTTAATCCAAGCTGCTTGTGTTTTATGCTGAGCCAATCTTTCTTTTCGAAGAGCTTCTCTTATTTTCATCTTCTCATCTCTTCCTATGTTTGAGCTTATAAGTACTAGTATTTGTAAATATAATACCCTTTATAACTAAAAAAAGCTGGCTAAATTAGTCAGCTCAATTAAATAAATTCATCATAAAACATATTCATGTATAGGATAACAAGTAAAAATAAAAAAGATCCTTTGACCCTTTCTATTTAAATACGACCACGTTTTTTAATCGTATAACAGTTAACAAAATAGCCGATTGATCCAATGAAATAAAGCATCGCTAACCCAGCTGCGCCTAAGAAACGATCACCATCAATCGATAAGTAAATCATTCCACCAAGACCAGCTAAAACAATCAAGACTAAAATAATATTGATAAACAGTTTCATAATGAATTCACTTCTTTCAAAGTATTATTCTCTACTTTGTATCCGGTTTCATTATAAACCTTTATTGTTATTTTTTTAATTATTTGTACTCATTAAAATGTAGTAACCCTTATCACGAGCTAGAATCTCACAATTTCCGTATATCTTTGTCATTAATTTCTTGGCACTAGGTGCACCTTGTTTCTTCTGAATTACTACCAATAAGACGCCATTTTCTACTAGATGGTCTTTTGCTTCAGTTAAAATTTGGTCGACTACCTTTTTACCAGCACGAATTGGTGGATTAGTAATAATTAGCCCATATTTTTTATCCACTTGTTCATAAATATCCGACTGATAAATATTTACATTATCAATTCGATTGAACTGTGCATTTCTTTTAGCTAAGTCTAAGGCACGCTCATTTACATCTACCATATCAACTTCTTGATCAGGCCAAAACTTAGCCGCAAATAACCCCATTGGACCGTAACCAGTCCCAACATCTAAGATGCCATTTTTTGGAAAATCAACGTTTTTCATTGCTTTAATTAAAACACCTGAACCATAATCAACTCTTAATTTTGAAAAAACACCTGCGTCAGTTGTAAATTTTAAATCTATATCATTAATATGATAGTCAACTAAGTGTTCATCATGCTTGGCATCAGGATTAGCCGCAAAATACATTTGATTCTTTTTTGTCATAATTATTCTCGCTTCTTTAATTTCTATTTATAGTTTATCAATTCTGCTTTGTTTTTTTCCATAAAGCCTTATAATTAGAATGTTACAGAAAGGAAGAGATAGAATGATGATTTCTATTCCTATATTTATTTTAGCAATTATTATTGGAATTATCTGTTTATGGGTAGGATTTAGAATAAAAGGCAATCAAGCAGTTTTTGGTCGTGTTCTTTCAACAAATAGACAAACCTGGGCAAGATTTTGGTTAACAGCCGGTTGGGTTATCATTATTATTGCTGGTTGTTATCTTCTATTCATGATTATTCTACATTTTTATTTGAAGATGTAAAAAAGCGTAAATTCATTTTTGAATTTACGCTTTAATTTTTGTCTTTTTTCTTTTCAATCCATTCCTTAAGTTTATCCCACTCCCGAGGAGGACGATTTTCTTTTAATTCTTGGATTTGTTTTTGCAAGTTTTGATTTTGCTCAGCCAACATTTTATTTTGATCTTCTAGCCGGTCTAATTTATCTAAAATTAAGGTCAAATCAGCATTCTTGTCTTTAATACTGATTTTACCTTCATTTCTTCTCATCAAGTAGGCAGTAAGTGAACTAGTAACTATTCCCATTACTCCCACTCCAATAAGGATCATCACCAAAATTACCAATTTTCCCAATAAGGACTGGGGCGAAATTGTATGCTTAGAAATATCTCCATAACCGACAGTACTTGCAGTAGTTACGGCCCACCAGAATGCTTGATCAAGTGAAACATGCTCAGTAATCGAAATTGCAACTGATCCTAACATCAAAAAGGCAATACTAAAGTATATTACATATAAAATACCATGAGTGTGTAAGATATCTTTTAGCATCCCCACTAGACCAGCCAACCGGATTAAACGTAATAGCCTAAAATATAAACCAATATCTCCCAACTGAGCCAGTTTCATCCAACTAAAGGCAAGACCAACGGGAATAATTGCTAGCAGCTCAAAAATATTATTTCTAAAAAATACTTTCTTATTTTTTGCAAGATAGAGCCGAGAAAAGTAATCTATTGCCAAAATAATTAAAATAAGGTTATTTAGCCAAAACCACTTACTATTCCTACTATTAATATCAATTATTGCCGCAAAATCTAACACAAGCAGAATAATTGAAATAATAGCTAAAGCGGCTTTAAACCATTTATAAAAATTTTTCTTAAACATAATTTTATTGTAAACAAAAATGAGGACTCCGTAAAATAGAGTCCTCATTTTCAGTAGGATGTTCAGTTAAGACGTTATTACTTAACAGTAACAGTTGCGCCAACTTCTTCAAGCTTAGCTTTGATGTCGTTAGCTTCGTCTTCAGAAACGCCTTCCTTAACGTTCTTAGGAGCACCATCAACAAGGTCCTTAGAATCCTTAAGGCCAAGACCAGTGATGTCACGAACAACCTTGATAACCTTAACTTTTTCTTGACCAACATCAGTCAATTCAACGTCAAATTCAGTCTTTTCTGCACCTGCGCCTGCAGCACCTGCAGCAGCAACTGGAGCAGCAGCTGAAACACCAAATTCGTCTTCAATAGCCTTTACTAAGTCGTTTAATTCAAGGATTGAAGCACCTTTTAAATCTTCAATAATCTTTTCAGTATCTAAAGCCATTATAAGTTTCCTCCGAAATTAGATATGTGTAAATTTACTAATATTATTCGTCTTTTGAATCAGCGACAGCCTTAACAGCGTATGCAAAGTTGCGAACTGGAGCTTGTAATACAGATACAAGCATTGAAAGTAAACCTTCGCGACCTGGAATAGCTGCAAGTTTCTTGATTTCTTCTTGGCTGGCAACCTTACCTTCGAGCATACCACCTTTAATTGATAATGCGTCGATATCATCTTCGTATTTAGAAACAATACGAGCTGGTTCAGTGATGTCTTCTGCATCAGCAGTGTAAACAACAGCAGTAGGACCAACAAAAGTATCTTCTAAACCTTCAATACCAGCCTTTTCAGCAGCACGCTTTAAGTAAGTGTTCTTGATAACTTTCATCTTAACGTTAGCATCACGTAGATCCTTACGTAAGTTAGTTACTTCTTCAACAGTTAAACCTAAGTAGTCAATTACTAAGATAGCCTTAGCTTCCTTAAGTTCTGCTGCAAAGTCATCAACAAGCTTTTCTTTTTTAGCAATGATTGCTTTACTCAACGAATTCACCTCCAAATTTACTTTAAGATAAATTCTATCAGCCGAAATAAAAACTCCATGCCAAAAAGACATGGAGTTGTAAAACTCTTTGTTTTTCTGGCCTCGGCGGGATATTAAGGCACGTTAGCCACCCGAGTCTTAGGTAGAATTTACTGTACAATATATTACCTTAAATTAGATAAGTCGTCAAGAGCTTTTTTAATTAAACCATTTTTTGCGAATCTTTTTTAGCTCTCCCGTCTTCTCTAAGTGGTCAAGAGCTTGATTAATCTTGTTTTTAAGAGTTTTATCTTTTTTATTGATTCCTACTGAAAATTTTTCACTTGGATATGGTAATTTTTCTTTTTTAAATTCTTTTTGATACTTGCTATGAGCTAAATAATAATTTGCGTATACTCCATCAATCAATAAGCCATCAATTCTGCCAGCTTTTAAATCGATAAAGGCATTGTTATAAGTATCATACAAAACTGTACTTTTGACACGTTTCTTTAAGACTTTAGGATAATTATCCAAATCATCGGCTCCTGAAGATCCTGTTTGAACTCCAAGAATCTTCCCTTTCATTTGTCGATAATTATTTATTCTTTCATTTTTTCGTGTAACCAGAATCTGATCATTTTCAAGATATGGTTTTGAAAATGCTACTTTCTTTGCCCTAGCCTTCGTCTTAGTATATCCATTCCAGATAACATCTATTGTCCCATTGCGAAGTTCTGTTTCTTTCATTGACCAATCAATTGTTTGGAAATCAGGTTTTAAACCAATCTCCTTGCAAACGGCTTTGGCTAAGTCAACATCAAAGCCAACAAGCTTACCATTCTTTTGGCGAAAATCCATTGGGACGAAACTGTCGTCAACACCAATTACTAAAGTACCACGTGATTTAATTGCCTGCCATGAATTTTCCTGTCTTTGACATCCAGCCACACCAACAGAAGCTAGCACAATGATCAATAGGCCCAAAAATCGTATTATTTTTTTCATCATTTTTCTATTGGCTCAACTTTTAAGATTTTATCAGCAACAGCTTTTCCAAACTGGTGATCGTGAGTGATAATCACCTGCGTCATTCCTGTTTGTTTAAGCTTTAAGAAAATATCTTTTACTTTTCCTACTAACTCGGGATCTAAAGCAGATGTAGGCTCATCATAACACAAGATTTCAGGTTTCATTTGCAGGGCTCTGGCAATGGCTACACGCTGCTTTTGTCCTCCTGATAATTGGTATGGATATAAAGTTTTAAACTTGTCTAAGTCTAATTGATCTAAAACAGGTGCAGCTGCTTTTTCAGCCTCTGCTTTACTCATCTTATTCACCATAATTGGAGCAAGCGTAATATTATCCATTACTGAAAGGTTTGGAAAAAGATTGTAATCTTGAAAAACCATCCCTACCAAATGATTATTACGATCTGTAGGATCAAATTCTTTTCCATTATGGAGGAATTTTCCACTATCGGCACTTTCAAGCCCCGCTATCAAGCGAAGCAGTGTAGTTTTTCCTGCACCTGAAGGGCCAATAATACTTAAGATATCTCCTTGATCTAGTGACAAATTTAACTTATCAATAATTTTTCTCGTGCCAAAGCTCTTGCTTATATTCTTGAGCTCTAAAACTTTATTTCCAGACATTGCTTCTCTTCTCCACTACTCTCAATAAAGCTGTTAAAACTGCTGTCATTGCCAAATATACACACCCTACTAATACTAGTGGAACTAAAGACACGTCTCTTGCAGTCGCAACATTTCCGGCACGTAAAAGGTCTCCTAAACCAATTACATAGACCAAACTGGAGTCCTTAACTAAGTTTATCAGCTCATTACCAATCGAAGGCAAAACAATCTTAACAACTTGTGGACGCACAATACGATTAATTGTTTGCCATCTACTTAAGCCTAGCACTTGTGCTGCCTCAAATTGGCCGACGGGTACTGCTTGCAGTCCACCACGGAAGATTTCTGCAAAGTAAGCAGCATAATTGATAATAAATGCGACTAACGCAGCTTCGTATCTTGGAAAGACAATTCCAACAGTTGGTAAGCCATAAAAAATAAAAATTAATTGTAGTAAAAGAGGTGTACCACGAATAATCCATACATAAAATTTCAAAATAGCTTTAACTAATTTCAATTTTGAATGTAAACCAAAGGCAACTAATAAACCTAGCGGAATAGAAACTACAGTCGTCCAAAAAAAGATTTCAATAGTTAACCAAGCACCGGAAAATAATGATGGCATAATACTAAAAATATAATTTAGCATTTCCTTCAGCTCCTGTTCTAAAAATAGCGTATTGTTTAATTTTAGCTAAAATCTCACTACACTTTCAACCTTAGTACAAAAAAAGACTTCACAATTGTGAAGTCTTTTCGTTTAATTAAACAACTATTAATTAGTCTAAGTTTAATGGATCCAAGTGGATACCAGGGCCAAAGGTTGCAGAAACGGCAACACTCTTAACGTATTGACCCTTAGCTGATGCAGGACGTGCACGAAGAATAACGTCACGTAATGCATCAAAGTTTTGTGCTAATTTTTCAGCGTCAAATGAAGCCTTACCGATTGGTGCATGAATTAAACCTTGCTTATCAACACGGTATTCAACTTGACCTGCTTTTTGGTTTTCAACAGCTTTAGCAACGTCCATAGTAACAGTACCAGTCTTAGGGTTTGGCATTAAGCCTTTAGGTCCTAAGATACGACCTAAACGACCAACCTTAGCCATCATCATTGGAGTAGCAATAACTACGTCAAAGTCTAAGTAACCGTTTTGAACTTTTTCTACTAAATCATCAGAACCAACTTCGTCAGCACCTGCTTCTTTAGCTTGGTCAGCTTGTGGACCTTCAGCAAAAACAACAACCTTCTTAGATTTACCAGTACCGTTTGGAAGTACTAATGCACCTCTAATTTGTTGATCTGCTTGCTTAGGGTCAACGTTTAAGTTATATGCAACTTCAATAGTTGCATCAAAGTTTGCGTATGAAGTTTCTTTTGCTAACTTCATAGCTTCATCTACTGAATAAAATTTAGTTGAATCAACTTTTTTAGCTGCTTCTAAATATCTCTTTCCATGCTTTGCCATGTAAAAATCCTCCTGAAAATGTGGTCAAACGAGTCTTCTCACACTCTCCCACCTTGATTCGTTAATTTTGATTAACGATCCGACGTTCCTAAAAACACTAGTCTTCTACAGTGAAGCCCATGCTTCTAGCAGTACCTTCAATCATGCGCATAGCAGCTTCAATATCTGCAGCGTTTAGATCTTTCATCTTGGTTTCGGCAATTTCCTTAACTTGGTCCTTAGTTACCTTAGCAACCTTCTTAGTGTTAGGTTCACCAGAACCCTTGTCCACTTTAGCAGCCTTCTTCAAAAGAACAGCAGCTGGTGGAGTCTTAGTAATGAATTCGAATGAACGATCTTCATATACAGTAATAACTACAGGGATAATCATACCCTTTTGATCAGCAGTACGTGCGTTGAAGTCCTTAGTGAAACCAACGATGTTGATTCCAGCTTGACCCAATGCAGGACCAACTGGAGGTGCAGGAGTTGCTGCACCAGCAGGAATTTGCAGTTTAACTACGTTAATAACTTTCTTTGCCACGGTCAATACCTCCTTGATTCCGTGATGCGGTTATAGTGGAGAATTTTCCTTCTTCTCCTCCCACAATAATAAAGATACTCTAATATACTACCAGCAATTTATTAAATTGACAATAGCTAATTAAATTTTTATTATTGGTCAAATTCTTTTACTTGGTTATAGTCAAGTTCAGCATTTGTTTCTCTGCCGAACATATCAATAGAAACATAAAGTTTATCTTTTTCTGGATTAATTTCAGTAATCTTACCACTCATGCCACTAAATGCACCATCAATAATAGTTACTGTTTCACCAACTTCATAGTCAGCTTTAGGTTCTTTAGCTGGTTGGCCTTGAGAAGCAAGAATTCTTTCAATTTCGTCATCGTATAAAGGAGATGGCTTTGATCCACCACCGTGACTGCCAACAAATCCAGTAACGTTTGGCGTATTTCTGACAACATACCAACTTTCATCAGTCATTACCATTTCTACTAAAACGTAACCTGGAAATACCTTTTCATCTACTTCTTGCTTCTTACCACGAACAGTTTCAGTTTTTTGTTCTTCAGGAACAATTACTCGAAAGATATAATTTTGCATACCCATTGATTGGGCTCTTGAAAGTAAATCTTTCTTAACCTTTTCTTCGTAGCCAGAATAAGTGTGTAAAACGTACCATTTCTTTTCGCTGGTTTCAACCATGTTTCTAAACTCCTTAAAATAATACCTTTATGCAAATAAAAAAACCTCCGAGGGAGGCTTTTTAACTGATTTAATTATAACACATATACTGTTTTTATAAGAACATTTGCGTTAAGTAGCTAAATAATAAATCTAGCAAACCAAGGTAAGCACCAAACAAAATTGAGCTGATGATTACAACACCTGTATCACGTCTATTTTGTTTCCATGTAGGCCATGATACTTTTGCCATAGTTTGGTTAACACTCTTAATAAACTTAAACATTGCTTACCTACCTCGTTTCCTTGTGCAAAGTTTGCTTTCCGCAATGCTTGCAAAACTTCTTAAGTTCAAGTCTTTGCGTTCTATTCTTGCTTGCTGCAATAGAATAATTGCGAGAACCACATACAGTACATGCAAGAGCTGCTTTCTTTACTGCCATAAAACCACTCCTAAACTGCATTTATCTTAGCAAAAAAATGTTATTTTAGCAATTCCTATCAATAAAGTAAAGAAGAATCTAATTTACTCATCAAAAAATTATATCTCCTTTTAAATAATATTAATAGATAGTGTAGAATTATACTTATAAGATCTTTTTTAATTAAAAATAAAGCTATCTTCAAAATTGAAAATGAAATAAAAAATAACAATTTTACTTCATTGACTTTATTTCCGTTTAATTTTAACTGCTCTTATGCTGATATTCAACTGATTGGGAGGATTTATTAATTAAAAGGAGCAACTTTTCCTTTTAATTAAATATTTATCATGGCAGAAAATTCAACTCATCCACTACAAAATTCACTTCCCGAAAAAAGAAACAATAACAAGAGCAATTTCACTTTTTGGGACAATTTTCCAGAAACTCAAAAAGATATGATTGCCATCAATCGTATTATTTTAAAACATGTAAATACTGTTCCGGGTCTACTAGGAGACGCCTTAAAAGATACTTTTGCTTTCCCTGGGAAAATGCTGCGTCCTGCTTGTGTAATGCTCTTTGGCTCTTTTGGACCAAACGCTAACCAAAAACGCGAAGAACTACAAAAAATAGCAACCTCAATTGAGACTCTCCATAATGCTACCTTAATTCACGATGATATTATCGATGAATCGAGCATGCGCCATGGCAGACCCTCAATTCAAACTAAGTATGGCAAGCATATCGCAGTTTATGCGGGCGACTATTTATTTGCTTTATCGCTCACTCTTTTAAGTGAAAATGCTCAAAGCTTGCATAGTGTTATTGCAGATGGAAAAACCATGCAAAATATCCTAGTTGGTGAAACTGAACAGTACAACAATGCCTATAACATTACTATTTCTGAAAAGGAATACTTAGACCAAATTAAGGGTAAAACTGGAGTCTTATTTGGCCTAGCTTGTTTTATTGGCGCTTATGAGAGTGGTCTTAAAGTAACTAGGGCTCTAAAAGCTAAAAAGTTTGGTGAATACTTGGGCCAAGCTTTTCAACTAAGAGATGATATTTTAGACTATACAACTACTAGTTCTACTTTTAAAAAGCCAGTCTTATTAGATGTTAAAGATGGTATCTACTCTGGACCCTTAATTTTCGCCTTACAAAACGACTCTACAGGTCGCTTACATGAGTTAGTTAAGTTAGGAAAAGATTTGACTAAGGAACAATTACAAGAGATAGAAAAAATGGTTAATGACCTTGGCGGGGTAAAACGAGCACAAAAGTTAGCTGATAAATTCACTGATAAAGCTTTACACAACTTGCAAAAGCATTGGCCAGACAACAAAACTCGCCAGCAGCTTGAAGAGTTGACAAATATTTTATTAAAGAGAAGCTATTAATTAAGAGAATGTTAAGACATTCTCTTTTCTTTCCTTATTCTTTACTAATTCGCTATAATCTTTTTTTGAATTATAATTCTAGAAAGTAGGAAAAGAAGTGAATAAGAAAAAAGAAAATTCGCATTTTTTTGCCTGGTGGGTTTTTATTGCCTCCTGTTTAATTTCTTTAGTAGGATTTGGATTAATTGTTAATACTATTGGTTTATTCTTTGAACCAATTAGTAAAAGTTTCCATGTTGGTCGAGCAAGCGTTGCCTTAATGACAACCTTGCAAAATGCTGCTGCCGCAATTACCTTGCTGTTTGCAGGTAAAATTATGACCAAGCTTAACTTGCGTTGGCTTTTAACTTTCTGTTTTGCTGTAATTGGAGTTTCCATGCTTAGCTTATCAGTAGCACAAAGTTTAACTCATTTTTACATTGCTTGGATCATCATTGGGATTTGCCAACCAATTGCTATTACTTTATCCATCCCTGTCCTATTAGGAAACTGGTTCAATGAAAAATTAGGAACTGTGATGGGAATTGCCCTTGGAGTTTCAGCCTTTGGTGGCACCATCTTTAACCCAATTATTGGTAACATCATTACCAACTTTGGATGGAGAGGTGGCTTCATCTGCGAAGGATTACTAATTCTCGGAATTTTAGTTCCTTCAGCATTCTTCTTAAGAGAAAAACCTAATCAAAAACACCAAGCATACGGCAAAGTGAAAAATATACCAGAAAAAGTTCTTGAAACTAGTGGTATTACCCTTAAGGCAGCTCTTAAGACCCCTGTCTTTTATGCTTTAGCATTTGCAATGCTTGCACTGCAATTTGTTTCTGGATCTGTGCAACATATTTCAGGTCATATTACCAGCCAAGGCCTCCCATTAACAATTGGTGCATCAGTAGTTTCTGGGGTAATGCTTGGAGCAGCAGCTGGTAAGATTTCTATTGGTTTTATGCTTGATCGTTTTAATACACGAGCTACTTTATTTATTTATTCTTTATTTGGCTTATTAGGCTGGAGCGGCGAAATTTTCTTTAAGACTAGTCTTCCACTTATTGCCTCTGCCTTTATTTTAGGTTTGGGTCAAGGTGTGTGTTTAGTTGCTCTTCCTTACCTTATTCGAGAAGAATTCGGAGCTAAGGACTACAGTACAATTCTTTCAGTAATTAATATGACTGGTGCATTTGCAATGTCTGCATCTGTTTACTTGAACGGTCTTTTATTTGATACTACTGGTTCTTACAACTTCGGTTGGGCAATCAACGCAACTGCTTTTGCGCTCAGTTTTGTTGCTTTGTTCCTTACTCTCAAAAAGCAAAATGCATCTCAACCATTAGAAGAAAGTATAGATTAAACTTATAGTTATCTATGCTAACTTAATATTAGTAAAAGCTTACTCATTGACTTACAATAAATGAGTAAGCTTTTTTTATTAATGTTGGGGTGAAAAAATATGAACAAACATCCAGAATTTTTATTAAACAAGATTAAAAGTCCAAAAGATCTTAAAAAATTAGATCTAAAAGAACTAGAACAACTAGCTAGTGAAATTAGAACCTTGATCCTAGAAAAAGATGCTGCTAAAGGTGGCCACTTAGGACCTGACTTAGGAATTGTCGAAGCTACGATTGCCTACCACTATGTTTTTGATGCACCTAAAGACAAGATTGTTTGGGATGTTTCTCACCAAACTTATCCACACAAGATGTTAACTGGACGTGCTTATGGTTGGCTTGATCCCGATAAGTACGAGGATGTAACTCCTTATTCTAATCCTGAGGAAAGTCCATATGACTACTTTGCTGTTGGTCATACTTCAACTTCAGTTGCTTTAGCAACTGGAATGGCTAGAGCGCGTGATATGCTAGGAGAACATGAAAACATTACAGCTCTTATTGGGGATGGTTCTTTAACTGGTGGCTTAGCCTTTGAGGGCTTTAATAATGCGGCTGATGAAAAGCATAATTTAATTATTGTAGTAAATGACAATCAAATGTCGATTGACGATAATGTCGGCGGTGTTGTAACTGCTTTGAAGAAATTACGTGAATCAAATGGTCAAACAGCTGATAATCCATTTACTGCAATGGGACTAGATTATAAATATGTTGGTCAGGGAAATGATCTTAAAGCAATGATTGATGCCTTCAAATCAATTAAAGATATTGACCACCCAATTGTTTTACATATCAATACCCTTAAGGGTAAGGGATATGAGCCAGCTATTGAAAATGAAGCTAGTCACCACTGGGTATTGCCTTTTGATCTTAAGACGGACAAGACAACTGTACCAGCTCCAAAGACTCCTAATCCAACTACTGTAGTTTTGGATTTCTTAAAGAAACATATTGAAAATCAAGAAAACATCTTAGCCATCAATGCTGCTATCCCTGGCGTCTTTGGCTTAGGCGAGATTAAGAATAAGTATCCTAAGAATTATAAGGATGTAGGAATTGCTGAACAAGAGTCTGTTGCCTTTGCTGCAGGGGCTGTTAAAGAAGGAATTACCCCAGTTTTATTTGAAAACTCTACTTTCTTACAACGTGCTTATGATCAACTTTCTCACGATGTAGCAGCTAACGACTTACCAGTTGTAATGGTGGTAGCTGGCGGCGGAATTACTGGCACTTCTAAGACCCACTTAGGTATTTTTGACAACGCCATGGTCGCAAATTGGCCAAACTGGGAATACTTAGCTCCTACCACCTTGAATGAATTAAAATCAATGCTTGAATGGGCAGTTAAGCAAAGAAAGCATCCCATAGCAATTAAATCTCCAGTAAATCCAATTCCAGAAGGTGAACCAGTGGATGAAGACTATTCAACTGTTAAGTATGATGTAAAACCAGGTTCTAAAGTTGCCATTATTGGTTTAGGTGACTTTTATCAATTAGGTGAAAAGGTAGTTGATTTATTAAAGCAAGAAAACATTAATGCCACTTTGATCAATCCAAAGTCTGCCGCTCACCTTGATTATGACGCATTAGATAAACTTCAAAACGACCATGAATTAGTTGTTACTCTAGAAGACAACAGTATTGATGGTGGTTTTGGTCAAAAGATTGCTAGCTACTATGGTCCAACTAAGATGATGGTTAAGAATTATGGTGCTAAAAAGGAATACACTGATAATGAACCAAAAGAATCCATCTACAAGCGTGATCATTTAATGCCTGATCAAATTGTTAGTGATATTTTAGAAATTCTAAAATAAGTCAAATTCATATTTATATTAGAAAAAAAGGTAAATTGTACTAATTTGATACAATTTACCTTTTTTATTATTCAAATAATTTAGGATATTTTTTCTGAAATTGAGCTATTTTGTCATAGCTTTGGTCTAAATCATGTTCTACTTCTCGATAGATCGGAATTATATCCTGATAGACCTGCACATTTTTTGGATTTGGAAAATATACTTTACTGTCATCTATTTCTTTCACTATTTTGTCCAAGCTATCCTCTTCATTCAAGCCTAATTGTGCTAGAAACATGGCTGCTAAAGTTCCACTTTGATCATTTTTAATTACCACTACTGGTAAATTAAAAATATCAGCAATTAACTGCCTTACAAAATCACTTCTTACAAAGCCGCCAGTGACTCTTAATGCTTCTGGTTCCCCTATTTTTTCGCGTAAGCCTCTAGCTGCACCTAAAAGATTAAAGACAATACCTTCTAAAACACTCCGCGCCATTTGCGGTTTAGTGTGGTTTCGACTTAATCCAATAAAAGATCCGCGAGCTTGAGCATTCCAAATTGGTGCTCGCTCTCCCCCTAAGTAGGGATGAAAAATTAAGCCATTACTGCCTGCAGGAACAGTTTCAGCAACATTAATAAAGTCTTCGGCAGTTTGGTCGGGCCCAAAAATCGTTTTTCTAGCCCACTCAAAGACGATTCCACCATTGTTTACCGGACCGCCAAGAAGATAATGGCTTTTATCCACCGGATAACAAAAGAAGCGATTTTTTGAGTCAACTATTGCTTTAGGTGCAATTGCTCTTACAGCCCCTGATGTACCAACATTTAGTGCAAAGTATTTTTTATCTAAAACACCAACACCAATTGTTGATAAATATCCATCACTAGCTCCTAAAATAATTTTTGTTTCAGAATTTAAACCCAATTTTTGTACATATTCTGCTTCTACTTTTCCAACCACATATTCTGGTTTAGCTAAGTTGGGCAATTTTTCTGGATCTAGTTCAATTTTATCAAGTAATTTCCTATCCCAAGTTAAAGTGTGGAGATTAAGCAAGCCAGTTCCAGCTGCCATCGTTGTATCGGTAACTATCGTGCCAGTTAAACGCCAAATAATATATTCTTTAATTCCAATCCACTTTTGCACCTGTGCAAAAAGTTTAGGATTTTCTTCTTTAATCCACAGTAATTTATACACAGGAGCCATTGGATGAGGCGGCATCCCTGTCTGTTGATAAATATCTTGCGCAAGTCCACTTTCTTTTGCTTGCGCCACAAGTTGGCTACTTCGATTATCTGCCCAAGTAATACTGTTAGTCAGTACTTGATTGTCTTTTCCAATACCGATTAAACTATGCATTTGACTCGACCAAGAAATTGCTTTAATTTTTCCTGCTACTCTTTTACTTAAGTCAAAAATAATCTTTTGAACAGCATCAAATATTACTTGTGGATCTTCTTCAGCCTGATCCACTTGTTCTTGAATTAAAGGGTAAGGAAGTGACATTTCTTCAATTTTCTTGCCATTTTCTTGATACAATACACCCTTACTTGCTGTTGTTCCGATATCCATCCCAATTATATAGTCCATAAGCCGCCCCTTTCTTTTAAAATATATTTTCTCACAAAAAAAGAACAATCCCTAGAGATTGTTCTTTGGTGGTCAAACAATGCGTGACCACTGTGCGTAGAATTATTGTTTTTAGGTGATGTTACTTCTTAAGATTTTCGTTGACGAAGGCTTCGATCTTATCGTCAGAGTCTTTCAAGAACGGAAGCATGTCACTTTCCGTCTTCATGGTATCTCTACCATTCTTTTCCATAAAGTAGTCCCAAAGTGCGTCTCTAACAGGCATGTCAGAATCGCTCCAATCAAAAACTTCCTTCATGTGACGGTCTAACAATTCTGTCTTAATAACTTCATCTGCCATCTTAAAATTACCTCCTAAATAAATTCTACAAAACCTATTATAGTCTTTTTATTCGTTCTATGCGAATTTAAAACAATTCTTTCCGCATTTTTGTCTTACACCGAGCTTTTGCTTGTAGTAATTGATAACGACTATAATTTGTCTTCTTGCTCGCTTCTTCAATCGTTAATTCTCCCAGAAAAACTTTGAGAGCAATTACCTCTTTTTCTGACAACTTGTTAATAAATTTTTGATACATTTCCTTTCTAGGTGTGATGTGCATCTCTTCAACTTCTTCTTTAATCAAATTTTTATGCACCACATTGTCATAGGAAATAGCTTTAGTAAACGATGTTCTCTTCTGGGCTAATTCATACCTTAAGAGCGATCGGAGATGATTATAAAATTTTGTCCGATAATACGCCCCAAAACTATTTGCTCGTTTCTCATCGTAGGTACAGCAACTTTGATAACACATGATTAATGCTTCTTGTTCCCAGTCATCATGGTCAAAATTGCGAATGAAAAAATTTAGTTTCGCTCCATTAATTAAAGGCCGATACCGCTCTACTAGTTCATGCAAAGCTTCCATATCTTGCTCTTCTTTTACACGTCGAATCAAATAAACTTCATTCAATCTTTCCATTCCGGAAATTCCTCCTTTTCTATTTGGTAATAAGAATAAAAAAGAAAAAATCTCATTCTAAGGGAACAAACGTTTATTAATCACAGGTATAGAGCAATTGTACTTTGTTAATGATCAAGACTTTATTGTGTGTCTGTTTTTATAACTATAAGCAATAAAAAATTGTCACTTAGCTCTTTATAAAACTAAATGACAATTTTTTCTAATCTTTAATTATTTTTCAGGATGACGACTATTGAACATTCCGTAAAGTAAAACACCAGTTGCAACACTAGCATTTAATGATTGAACATGTCCAACCATTGGAATAGTTAAAGTTTGATCCATTTGCTTTAACAATAATGGAGAAATTCCCTTACCTTCATTACCAATCACAAGCACTGTCTTTCCTTTGGCATTCCACTTACGATAATCTTCACCTTCCATGGCAGTACCAAAAATCCAGTAACCACGCTTTTTCAGCATCTTAGTAGTTTGAACTAAGTTATTAACTCGAGCTACTGGCACATAATCAATTGCACCCGTTGAAGTTTTGGCAACAACAGAAGTTAAACCACTTGCTCTTCTTTTTGGAATAATGACTGCATCCACGCCTGTCGCATCACAAGTTCTTAAGATCGAACCTAGGTTATGGGGATCTTCAATTGAATCAAGCATTAAGATAAATGGTTCTTTTCCTTCTTGGTCAAACTTATCTAAGAGTTCATCTAAATCAGCATATTCAAATGGAGCTACAGTTAAAACCAAACCTTGGTGATTTTCATGGTTAACCATTTGATCCAACTTATTTTTAGGAGCATTTTGAACAACTAGATTTTTTTTACGTGCTAATTGATAAACTTGGTTAGCAAATTCTTCCTGAACACCATTTTGTAAAAATACTTTATTAATTAAGTTAGCATCCTGTGTTTTTAAAAAATCAATGCCAGCATGACGTCCATATACAAATTCATCATTATTTGAACTCATAATTATCTAGTCCTCCTTGTTCTACTTGGTCAATGCACCATTTTGCAAGTTCATCAACACGTTCTTTTTTACCTAATAAATCTAAGTATCCAAACATCGCTTCAAATCCAGTTGAGAGCTTATAAGTGTTAATTGAAGTGTTTTTTGCATGCGTATGACTTTTAGCATTTCTTCCTCTCTTGAAGGCTGCTACTTCGTCTTCATCTAGCATTTCTAAGTCTTGCATTTTACTAATTAATGCTGCTTGAGCTTTTGCGGAAACATAATGTGTTGCATATCGTTGAAGCATTTGTGGTTTTACAATTCCGCCCTTAACCAAGTGGCGTCTAATATAAACCTCATATACTCCATCCCCTAAATAAGCTAAAGTAAGAGGACCTAACCCATCTGGATTAGTATTTTTTTCTGTTAAAATCTTCGGCTTAAGCACGGTGCCACCTCGTTCCTTGTGGAGTATCTTCAATTACAATCCCTTTAGCCTGTAACTCATCTCTTAAGCGGTCACTTTCAGCCCAATCCTTATTTTTACGTGCTTCATCGCGTTGAGCAATTAATTTTTCGATTTCATCATCATTTTCAGCTTGCTCTTCCTTAAAGCTAACTCCAAAAATTTCGAGCCAAGCAATCAATAATTTTTTAGCACGCTTTAAAGCTGGCTTATCCACTTGATCTTTTTGCAAGTGATTATTTAAAGTTGTAGCCAAATCGTACATAATACTCAAAGCATTTTGAACATTAAAATCATCATCCATAGCCTCAATAAATTCAGCTTTTGCTTGTGTTAAATCATCCCTTAAGCCATTATCTTCAAGCGTCTCATTTTCATTATTTAGTCTAGCATCAAGATTACGCAAAGTATTTTGGTAGCGTTTAAGAACAGTTTCAGCTTGTTTTAAGCCATCTTCAGAATAGTTAATTGGGCGACGATATTGAACACTAGACATGTAGAAGCGTAAAATTTGTGGATCAATTTGCTTTAGAATATCATGCACAGTCACAAAGTTATGGAGTGATTTTGACATTTTTTCTTGTTTCTTACCTACTGTCACAAAACCATTGTGCATCCAGTAATTAACAAATTTTTTACCGGTCTTAGCTTCACTTTGAGCAATTTCATTTTCATGGTGTGGAAATTCCAAATCTTGACCACCACCATGAATATCAATAGTATCGCCTAAGTACTTAGTTGACATTACTGAACATTCAATATGCCAGCCTGGACGACCCTTTCCCCACGGAGAATCCCAAGCAATTTCATCCTCTTCTTTTTGAGCCTTCCATAAGGCAAAGTCAATTGGATCTTCTTTCTTACTTTGTTCTTCTTCATTAATATGCTCAGAAGCACCTTCTTCAAGTTCAGCAATATTTTGATCGCTTAGTTGACCATAGTTAGGGAATTTTCTAGCACGGTAATATACATCCCCATCAACTTCATAAGCAAAGCCTTTATCAATTAAATCTTGAACAAAGTCGATAATTTCTTTAATTTCATGAGTTGCGCGTGGATGAAGAGTAGCTGGCTCAATATTTAATGCTTCGGTATCTTCCATAAAAGCCTTAATGTAGCGCTCAGCAAGCTTTTCGACAGTTGTATGTTCTTTACGGGCCTCATTAATCATCTTATCGTCAACATCGGTGAAGTTAGAAACATAATTCACATCATAGCCTCGATACTCAAAATATCGACGAATTGTATCAAATGCAATCACACTGCGGGCATTTCCAATATGAATATAATTATAAACAGTTGGTCCACAAACGTACATGCTTACTTTTCCAGCTACTAATGGCTTAAACTCTTCTTTTTTTCGAGTTAAAGTATTAAAGACCTTCATGATCATCCCTCTTTCATTTAAGACATTCTTTCATAACTATTCTAACAAAAAAAGCTACGCTTTCACGTAGCTTTAACTGTATTAAATAATTAAAGACCTAAATCACTTAATTGCTTTAAAGTTAAGTCAATGTGCTTGTTAACTTTTTCCTTACCCATTAACTCAATAGCTTCACCAATACCAGGTCCAACCATTGAACGAGTAGCAGCAATTCTAATTGGCATAAATAATTTTCTACCCTTTACCCCAGTTTCACGACGAGTAGCTTGAATTGCGTTCATAGCTTGTACAGCAGTAAAGCGAGGAACAGCATTTAATTGCTTCTTGAATTCTTCAATTACAGGACGAGCATCGTCTTTCTTGATTTCTTCAATTTCCGCATCAGATAATTCTGGAGCTTCTTCAAAGAAGATCTTAGCAATATCTACAATTTGCTTAGTATAAGACATTTGTACAGCGTAAATATTTACTAATTGACGAACCCATTCCATCTTTTCTGGTGAAATTTCTTTATCAACTAAACCTGCTTCTTGTAAGTTATTCAAAGCAAGATCTAATAAAAGATCACGGTCTGCCTTCTTAACGTATTGGTTGTTAATCCATTCAAGTTTCTTTTGGTCAAAGGCAGCTGGTGACTTAGATAAACGCTTAGGATCAAATGACTTAATTAATTCTCTTTGTGAGAAAATTTCACTTTCACCAACAGGAGACCAGCCAAGTAAGGTAATAAAGTTGAACATTGCGTCTGGTAAGTAACCAAGGTCACGGTATTGTTCAATAAATTGAAGAACTGATTCATCACGCTTAGAAAGTTTTTTACCAGTTTCAGAGTTAATGATCAAAGTCATGTGACCAAACTTAGGAGCTTCCCAGCCAAGTGCTTCATAAACAACTAATTGCTTAGGAGTGTTAGCTACGTGGTCGTCCCCTCTAAGAACGTGAGTAATTTCCATTAGGTGGTCATCAATTACAACGGCAAAGTTGTAGGTTGGCATACCATCACGTTTTTGAATAACGAAGTCACCACCGATAGTATCTGATTCAAATGATACCTTACCCTTAACCATATCTTCCCAAGCATAAGTTCTATTTTCAGGAATGTGGATACGAACAACTGGCTTTAAGCCTTTTGCTTCTGCAGCTGCTTGAGCTTCTTTAATTTCATCAGCGGTCATGCCTTCATATTCATAAGTGTAGTGAGGAGCAATTCCCATTGCACGTTGTTCTTCACGTTGTGCTTCAAGTTCTTCCTCAGTCTTGTATGAATAGTAAGCTTTACCTTCATCAATTAATTGTTGAATATATTTATTGTAAATATCTTTACGCTCTGATTGGCGGTAAGGGCCAAAGTCGCCACCCTTATCAGGACCTTCATCCCAGTCAATACCTAACCAGTGCAAGTTTTCCATTTGGGACTTAGAACCACCTTCAACGTTACGTTTTTGGTCCGTATCTTCAATTCTTAAGACCATTGTCCCTTTATTGTGACGTGCAAATAGATAGTTAAATAATGCAGTACGTGCGTTACCAATGTGCAAGTGACCTGTTGGACTTGGTGCGTAACGAACGCGGATTTTTTGTTTTGCCAAAATTAAAGCGCCTCTTTCAAAATTTATTAAAATTCATCCATTTAAGTGTAACTTTTAACGAGCAAAAGTTCAATCTCTCTGCTAGTTAAAAACAAGTTTTAAAGCTTGTGGTAAACTTGCTACTCCAATTACTTCGATCTCAGAGTTATTCTTAAGCTCCTGGTTTAAGTTGTTTTTAGGAATAAAAATTCGCTTAAAGCCTACTTTTGCGGCCTCTTTAACTCTAGCTTCAATTTGATTAACTCTTCTAATTTCACCAGTCAAGCCAACTTCACCTACAAAGCAATCAGTCGAAGAAATTTCTTTATTTTTATAACTTGAAGCAACTGCCATGCAAATTGCAAGATCAATTGCTGGTTCATTTAATTTAATCCCACCAGTTGCAGTTAGAAAAGCATCTTGATTTTGAAGCATTAAGTTGCCTCTTTTTTCTAAAACTGCCAATAAAAGTGCTACTCGATTAAAATCTAATCCTGAAGTTGTTCTTTTTGCATATCCGAATGCTGTTGGGGTGACTAAAGCTTGGATATCCGCAAGAAGAGGCCGCGTTCCTTCAAGTGAAACAACAACTGAGGAACCAGTCGAATTAGGTAAGCGTTCGTCTAAGAAAATAGCCGAAGGGTTACTTACTTCTGCTAACCCTTCATTTTTCATCTCAAACATTCCAATTTCATTAGCTGCGCCAAAACGATTCTTGACTGATCTTAAAATTCGATATGAGTGGTGTCCATCCCCTTCAAAGTAAAGGACGGTATCAACCATATGTTCCATAATCTTAGGCCCAGCAATTGCTCCTTCTTTAGTTACATGCCCAATAACAAAAGTAGTTATTTGTTCATTTTTAGCAATTTTCATTAGTTCACTTGTTACTTCACGTACTTGAGAAGCAGATCCAACCATTGAATCAAGTGAAGGTTCATTCATTGTTTGAATAGAATCAATTACCAAAAAGTCTGGCTTAATTTCATCAATCTGTTCACGAATATTCTGCATATTTGTTTCTGGATAAAGCAAAATTCCACTATTACTTACTCCTAAGCGATCTGCTCGCATCTTTATTTGACTTGCGGACTCTTCTCCTGAAACATACAAGACGCTATGTTCTTTAGCTAAAGCACCAGTAATTTGAAGCATTAAGGTTGATTTTCCAATTCCTGGATCTCCTCCAATTAAAACTAAAGATCCTGGAACAATCCCTCCTCCTAAAACTCGATTTAATTCTTCAAAAGGAGTCACAATTCTTTTTTCTTTCTCAGCTTTTACTTCAGTTAACTTTACTGGATCATTATTTCCAATTTTAGTCATCAAGCGGCTGGCAGTTGCCTTAGTTGATACTTTTTTAATTTCCTGTGTCTCTTCTTCAAATTGATTCCAAGCACCACAATTGGGACATCTTCCAAGATAGGAAGCAGAAATATATCCACAATTACGACACTTATAACGAGTTTTAACTTTTGCCATTAGTCATCATTCCTTGTTCCAGACGAACCAAATCCTCCAAGCCGCTGTCTTTGAACTGGATCATCATTATCTGCCTTTAAGTAAGGCATAAAAATTCCTTGTCCAATTCGTTCACCCTTTTTGATCTTTAGCGGACGAACGCCGTAATTAATTAATTGAAAGTAAATTTCACCTTCGTTTTTCTCATTATTATAGTAGTCACTGTCAATTACACCAATCCCATTTGGCAAAGTAACGTTTCGCTTATAAGTATTAGAAGAGCGGTTAGCTAAAATTAGAACTTCGTCCTCTGGCATGTATGCCTTAATTCCAGTGGGTACTAAAAAAGGCTTTAATACTTTTTCAGCTAATTGTAGATCGTGTTCATTTAATTCATGACCATTTCTAATTAGTCTAAAAATTCGAACAAAGTTCATACACCAAATTGATGGTAAAACTATATCTTGTGCACATTCAAAGTCATAGCCCGCACTCGCAATTGTTTGGCGTTGAGGCAGGTGGAGGCCTGCATTACGGTATTTAGATACTATTTCAAAACCACGTTTTTTCATTTTTATCCTCTCTTACATTCACTTAGACCTATATTTTACGTTAATTTATTATACTTGTCCTACTTATATATACGAAAAAAACACTTATTTTTTGGGCTAATAAGTGCTTTATTTTTTATCATACTTTATTAACTGGAATATAAACTTTAGCGTTATTTGGTAAAACATAATTTACATTATTATAGCCATTCCAGTTAGTTTGCATATCATTCATTTTAGTTTGAATATTATTAACGTTAACCTTTGTTAATCCTAGTGCTTAACGGGTATTATCTGACAAACGCTGCATTTCCCGATTTGGAGCTATTTGAAAACTAAAATTATCAATTGTCGCATTTTTCCCTTGTAAATGATCGCTCTGAGTATTGGCTAATGCCCCATGATAGTTCTTATATAGAGTCATTAAATCATCTAAAGGTAAATCAGTCCGAACATTATCTTTGGCTGTGTCGAGTAAAGAATTCATTTGCATAATATTTTTTGATTTATTAACTTTTGTCAGAGCACTAAGCAGAACCTGCTGTCCCCGTTTTTGACGGCCGTAGTCATTATCAGGATCATCATATCTCATTCTACTGTAGCCTAAAGCTTCGCTACCATTTAAATACTGTTTTCCCTTAGGATATGTATGTCCTTCCTACTTAAAAGAAAAAGGATTATTAACAGTAACGCCGCCAACAGCGTTTACGGTCTTTTCTAATCCACCCATATTAACCAAGGCATAATAATCAACAGGAACATCCAGTAATTCATGAACCTGCTTTTTTATTTCTCTAGGTCCGCCTAAAGCATAGGCTGCATTAATTTTGGTATATTCTATCTTATTTTTGGTTTCAACCCTTACTAAGGTATCTCGAGGAATAGCAGTTGTAGTTAAAGTTTGCTTTTTAGGATTAACAGTAATTAATTCCAAGGTATCTGTATTTCCAGCATAACTAGTTTCTCGTCCTAAGGCTCCCACATCAGTACCTAATACCAAGATTGAAAATGGCTTTCCTTGTTTTAATTGCTGACGACTGGCTAAAGAATGATTAGTAGAAATAGTATTAGCCGTCGATCGAATTTTTTGGTATTCATAACCAAAAATTCCTAAAACCCCTACTATTAAGATCCCAACTATTGAGAAAAATAAATATTTTTTCTTGAGTTTCATATTTTTTCCTCCAAATTCCGTGATCAGAATAACAAAAAGAAGCATCTAATTGTCTCTTTTATCTATTTTTTTAATAAAGCTTTAGGCTAATAAAAAAATTATTTATATCATATTTAAATTTTAAATACCATGACTAGACGTAACTCTTTATTTTAAGCTAAAATATAATTAAGCTTTTTTTAATTAAGGAGGATTTTATGAGCAAAGAAATCACAAACGATCTTATTAATAATTTCGAAAATGACTTTAACTCAAGTAAAGCTAACAAAATTGCGGCTCGTGCTGCTCAAGAAAATGGTATTTTTAAAGCTAGTCAAAATCTACAAACTAAGATTGACTTAGACCCAACTTTTTCAATTGAAATTGATACTGGTAAAGTTGCTAACCAAAAACAATCTGGCCGTTGCTGGATGTTCAGTGCTTTAAACACAATGCGTCATTCAATTCAAAAGAACTTCAAAATTAAGGACTTTGAATTATCTCAAAATTACACTAACTTCTGGGACAAATTTGAAAAGTCAAACTGGTTCTTTGAAAACGTGATTGCCACTGCTGATAAAGACTTAGGCGATCGTAAAGTTGCTTTCCTATTTGCAACCCCACAACAAGACGGTGGTCAATGGGATATGCTTTGCGGAATAATTGAAAAATATGGTATTGTTCCAAAGAAAGTTTACCCAGAAACTGCTAATGCAACTAATTCAAGTGCTTTAAATGACACTCTAAATACCCTTCTTAGAAAAGATGGTCTTGAATTACGTAAGATGGTTCAAGATGGAAAGAGTGAAGAAGAAGTTCAAGAACGCAAAAACGAAATGCTTAAAGAAGTTTACCGTATTTTAGCTATTTCTCTTGGTGTTCCACCTAAAACTTTTGATTTTGAATACAAAGATGATGATGGTAACTACCATAGAGATGCTGCCTTAAGTCCACAAGACTTCTTTAAAAAGTATGTTGGTTGGGACTTAAGTGAATACATTTCCACAATTAATGCACCAACTAAAGACAAGCCTTTCCATAAAGTATTTTCTGTTGAATACTTAGGAAATGTAGAAGGCGGACGTCAAGTACGTCACTTGAACTTACCAATTGATGAAATGAAAGATTTGATTATCACTCAACTTAAAAACGGTGAAGTTGTTTGGTTTGGATCAAATGTTGTTAAAGACTCTGAACGTCAAGCTGGTTTACTTGATACTGAATTATATAAACGTGACGACTTATTTGATGTTGACTTTGACATGTCTAAAGCTGACATGCTTGATTCAGGCGAAAGCTTGATGGACCACGCAATGGTTATTACAGGTGTTGACCTAGTAGATGGCAAGCCAACTAAGTGGAAGATTGAAAATTCTTGGGGTGAAAAGCCTGGATTTAAAGGTTACTTTGTAATGAGTGACAGCTGGTTCGATAAATTTGTTTACCAAGCAGTTATCAACAAGAAACACCTTAGCGATGACTTAAAGAAGACTTTTGAAGAAGGCAGTAAAGATCCAATTCAATTACTTCCTTGGGATCCAATGGGTGCTTTAGCTAATAATTATTAGAAGTAAAAATCATTCGGAATGCAACATAAAGCAAACTGAATGATTTTTATTTTGTCTCTTTTTAAATAATTTCTTATTATAAATTTAACAGATTATTATAGAATATTGAGCGTAGACCGAATATTAGACATACGTCCCTAAATTACATCTAATACTTAATTAAAAAAGAAATGTTTAAAACTAACTTTTAAATATACTCTCAATGATTAAATAAGGTCTGTGTTGTAAAAAAATTTTTTCTTTCTTATACTTATAATTAAGGAAAGATGAAGTTCTAAGGAGATTTATGATGACAGTTCATATTACAAATATAAATGGAATGGCTATGAATAGCGTAGCTCAGAATGCCCAAAATATGGTTGTAGATTTTGCAAAACAACTAGGCATGAATGAATTTGGAATTTATGTTTATCATTGGAAAGAAGAGCCCTTACAAGCACGAAGCACTCGCTTTGATGGAATTATTGCATCTCTTAACGGTGGTGATACCGTCATTTTTCAATCTCCTAGTTGGATCGCGATTGAATGGGACCAAGCACTGATTGACCATATCAATCTTTATCCTAATATTAAAAAAATCATCTTTATTCATGATGTGATTCCACTAATGTTTGAAGTTAATCGCTATCTAATGCCGCAATATATTGACTACTATAATAAAGCAGATGTTTTAATTGTCCCGTCAAAAAAAATGTACGATCTATTAAGAGAAAATGGATTAGAAGAAAAGCCTTATGTGGTACAACATTTTTGGGATCATCCAGCAACAATTAATTATTTTATTACTCCTAAAAATAATAAAGTAATAAACTTTGCAGGTGATGCAGAAAAATTTGATTTTGTAAAAAAATGGGACTGTCAAAATGTAAAATTAAAAGTTTATTCAGATCCAGTAAATAATGATCCCGAACACAATGTTGAACTTACGGGATGGAAACATGATCCTGTTTTATTAGAAGAATTACGGCAAACCGGTGGATTCGGCTTAGTTTGGTCTGAAGAGCCATATTGGTCTGAATATATGAAAGTAAATGCTTCCTACAAGCTTAGCACCTACTTAGCAGCAGGTTTACCAATTATCGTAAATAGTACTACTCCAGAAGCTGAAACTATAAAAAACAAACATCTAGGTATTATTGCTGATAGTTTAGATGAAGCTCAAGCTAAAGTCCTTCAAATTAATGATGAGAACTATAATCAAATGGTTGATAGCGTTAATAACTTTGGTAGTTTAATTCGTGATGGTTACTTTACTAAAAAAGCATTAGTCGATGCTGTTGTAAAAGCCCAATACAATAATTAACTAAAAAACTCTCTGAGAATTTTATTTATTCTCAGGGAGTTTTATTTTTATTAAACTATATTTTTTTATACTTCTTCAAGATCGCCAGTTTCTGCTTGGCATTACGATATTTCAAGTAATCCCCGTCCTTTAATGCTGTCTCGATACAAATATTTAGACGATAACGATACGCTTCAATTTCTGTCGTAATATCAAAACCGAGCTGACTTAACAAACTTATTCTTTCTTCCACAGCTTCTAAAGGAAAAACTGCAGTTTTGTTAGCTTGAGCAGAGACACTACTTTCAAAAATACGGTGCGTATAAATTGCTTTATTCATGTATGCAATTTTATCTGCTAATAAGTATATTTTCCATGTAGTTAGATCATCTTCTACGCGAGCATCAATAGGATAAACTATATTTTCAAAAAGAGAACGTTTATAAAGTTTTCCCCACGGCACTACAAATATCATCGACCTATTATAAGGTACCGTCTCATATTCTACACTAAACCATTCTTCTGGCGTGTAGGTCTTTTCAAAGTAGTCATCCTCTTTAAGCCAAATCCGGTATATTCCTTTTTCCTCAATAAAATAGTTAAAATTTCCTACTGCAATATCTGCATCATTCTTTTTCAATAGCTTATAGAGTTCTTCAATATGGGTTTCACTTAGCAAGTCATCATGATCTACAAATAAAATATACTCACCTGTTGCCATTTCAAGACCAACATTACGACTTGAGCCTACTCCACCATTTTTCTTGTGCAAAATTCTTATATTGGCATATTTTTCCCGGTATTTTTCACATAATTCAGGTGTACTATCTGTAGATCCATCGTCTACTAAAATAATTTCAAGATTAGAATAAGTCTGTCTTAAGACACTATCTAAACATTGAGCTAGATATTTTTCATCGTTATATACCGGGATAATTACTGAGATTTTTTCCATGTGCTGTCCTCTCATGTTTTCTTACTACATAGTTACAAGATATTTAAACCTATTATAGCTTAATATTTATGCTTTTCTTCATATTAATAAATAAAGCCTCGAGTTTCCAGAAAAGGAAGTCGAGGCTTTATTTATCTTTGAGATTTATTAATCTTTATCTTCATCTTTACGTTTCTTACGTCTGAAGCCAAGCAATCCACCTAAAGCAGCGATCATTAATCCTAAGAAGCTTGAATTTGATTCTGCACCAGTTTGAGGTAATTTACCTCTACGATGATCTTTCTTAGTTGCCTTATCTACAGATTCAGCATTTTTATGTTGTGGCTGAAGCGTATCAGTAGAAGTAGATTGAGTATCACTGTTATTCGGTGTTGATCTAGAGCCATTATTGTTAGTACTGTTCGTTGAAGTTGTCGTACTTGTTGAGCTAGATTGACTCTTATTCATTGATACTGAGTTGCTCAAGCTTTCACTCATGCTTACTGAGTTACTCAAGCTTTCGCTCATGCTTACTGAGTTACTTAAGCTTTCGCTCATTGATACTGAGTTACTCAAGCTTTCACTCATGCTTACTGAGTTGCTTAGGCTCTCACTCATTGATACCGAGTTACTTAAGCTTTCGCTCATACTTACTGAGTTGCTTAGGCTCTCACTCATGCTTACTGAGTTGCCTAGACTTTCGCTCATTGATACTGAGTTGCTTAGGCTCTCACTCATGCTTACTGAGTTACTTAAGCTCTCGCTCATGCTTACTGAGTTAGATAAGATTTCACTCATGCTTACTGAGTTACTTAGGCTCTCGTTCATCGACGCAGAGTTGCTCAAGCTTTCACTCATGGATACCGAGTTACTCAAGCTTTCGCTCATACTTACTGAGTTACTTAGACTTTCGCTCATGCTTACTGAGTTGCTCAAGCTTTCACTCATGGATACTGAGTTGCTTAGGCTCTCACTCATGCTTACTGAGTTACTTAGACTTTCGCTCATGCTTACTGAGTTACTTAAGCTCTCACTCATGCTTACCGAGTTACTTAAGCTCTCAATCATTGATACCGAGTTGCTTAGGCTCTCGTTCATCGACGCAGAGTTGCTTAAACTTTCGCTTATCGATGCAGAGGTATTCATACTTTCTGAGCTACTTAAGCTTATCGAATGGCTTGCTGAATTTGAAGCACTAGCACTAATAATTCCTGATAGTGGGAAAGAAGCCAAACTATAACTAGTTCCATCGTCAAGTGGCATACCAATATGACTATTACTCATAGAAGTTGAGTTACTCAAACTCTCACTCATGCTTACTGAGTTGCTTAAGCTTTCACTCATGCTTACTGAGTTGCTCAAGCTTTCGCTCATGCTTACTGAGTTACTCAAGCTTTCGCTCATGCTTACTGAGTTGCTCAAGCTTTCGCTCATGCTTACTGAGTTACTCAAGCTCTCACTCATGCTTACTGAGTTACTCAAGCCTTCGCTCATGCTTACTGAGTTACTCAAGCTTTCACTCATGCTTACTGAGTTGCTTAGACTTTCGCTCATTGATACCGAGTTACTCAAGCTTTCACTCATGCTTACTGAGTTACTCAAGCTTTCACTCATGCTTACTGAGTTACTTAGACTTTCGCTCATTGATACTGAGTTAGATAAGCTTTCACTCATGCTTACTGAGTTACTCAAGCTTTCACTCATCGATACTGAGTTAGATAAGCTTTCACTCATTGATACTGAGTTACTCAAACTTTCACTCATTGATACTGAGTTGCTTAGGCTCTCACTCATGCTTACTGAGTTGCTCAAGCTCTCACTCATTGATACTGAATTACTTAAGCTTTCGCTCATTGATACTGAGTTACTTAGACTTTCGCTCATTGATACTGAGTTGCTTAGTCTCTCGCTCATCGATACTGAGTTACTCAAACTTTCACTCATTGATACTGAGTTGCTTAGGCTCTCGCTCATGCTTACTGAGTTACTTAAGCTTTCACTCATGCTTACTGAGTTGCTTAAGCTTTCGCTCATGCTTACTGAGTTACTTAGACTTTCGCTCATGCTTACTGAGTTGCTTAAGCTTTCACTCATGCTTACTGAGTTGCTTAAGCTTTCACTCATGCTTACTGAGTTACTTAAGCTTTCGCTCATGCTTACTGAGTTGCTTAGGCTCTCACTCATGCTTACTGAGTTACTTAAGCTAGCGCTCATACTTACTGAGTTGCTTAGTCTTTCACTCGTGCTTACTGCGTTACTCAAACTCTCCTGCGTACTTACACTTGCTACAGTACTGATACTTTGAGATGTTTGAACACTTGTACTTGTAGAAGTAGATTCACTATATGCTGTATAGCCTGTATATGCTGTGGTGACATACCGCTTTGTAACAAGCTGATCATTTACATTCGCTACATCTTGAACAGTACCTGGCTGATTAGGCATCAAAACAGTATTAGTACTTTCAACTGAAGATTTCGTATAGTCAGGATTACTATTAACAGTTGCTGTATTTGTTTCTACAAAAGGCGATACCTCTCTATCCATTCCGCTTTGATTAATAATATTTGTCTTCCTTGCATTGACAATATAGGTAACAGGTGAATTTCCCCAATACCCTTCTCCATTATCGTAGTGTGTGAAGAAAACTGCATCTGGATCAGTAATGTTAACTGTTACAGTTCCTCGACTAATAAAGTTAGCTTTACCTTCTAAATTTACATAGGCGCCAGGATTTATATTGAGAGTATTCTTAACTGACTCGTTATCGTAATTAAAATCTATGTTATGGCGTGGTATATTATTGTAGGGAAACGGTGTATTAGCATTTTTCACATTCATGGTAACAAAGGCATCATTACCAATATCAATTACATTATCACCGCCGTTATAACTTGGCATAAAAGTGTTGGAGCTAGTTGCACCCTTCATTTCAACGTGAGCACCGTCACCAATTGAAATATTATGTTGAGCATTATTACCCATGAGTGCAACATTGTATAATGCATTCTCGCCTGCATCGAACACAGCATTTGCACCTTTGTCAATAATTAAATTGTAGGCCGAATAAACTTGACAGTTAACACCATGAGCTATAGTACTCCAATCTGGTGTATAAGTTGTTCCATTATAGGTATAAGAACTAACCCCCGTAAGAGTTGTATTACCACTAATTTCTAAAGTCTTCGATGAGGGAGTAACACTAGTAGAAGAACCTGTATCCGCAAATGCGGCAACTCCTCCAATTTGAGTGACGTTATTATAAACTAATCTTTGCTTTGTATTTGGATGCCGTACAGGTTCAGTATTATTTAAAAATACTGCACCATAATAATTTGCAGTATAAAGCTTAGCATTATTAAATGTTACAGTAAGCTCATCAGTAGATGACAGCCAATTCGTATTAATATGGAAGTTTCCAAAATTAATGCTATGTCCATTACCGTTAATTGTTACACTATGCGGTGTAGACATGACGCCAGTCTGACTACCATAGCTTGCTCCCAAATCAATATCATTAGTTATATTAACAACACTGGCAGTACCACTAACAACTTGATTATAAAATTCCTGCGCATTACTTACATCAACGCCAGTGTTTGTTTGAACCAAGTTAGCAAAAATTCCATTCAAACTTAATTCATTTAACTGTTGCTTTTTATTAAGTTGATCTTTATTATCAGTACTACTCTTATTTATGGAAGTTTGAAGAGCGACAGGAATTTTAAGGTTTCTGTCTATAAGTTGTGTATTGCTCAAACTTAAACTAGTTGTATTGTTAAGATTACTTTGATCAGTACTTTGTCTTTCAGTAACAGATGAGTTCTCGCTAGAGTAGAAATTTCCTACATTAGTGCTATTACTGGAGTTTGATACGCTAGATTTTTCTTCATTTTTTGAAGAGCTAGTAGTACTATCTGCATGAGATGTAGAAGTGCTTTTTTTAGCTGCACTTAAAGAAGTAAGTTTACTTTTAGAATAACTTAAAGATTCTGATAAACTTTGTGAATTGCTTAGAGATGTAGACAGTGAAGTTGATTGTGAGTGACTTATTGATTGACTTAAAGATGTAGACGTACTATGAGCAATCAACAAGCTCTTTGAGCTAGAAGCAGACATGCTTTTAGCTTCTGAATTACTAGTACTGACTCCATTTTCATCAGATTTACTGTTTCCCTTTTTTGATAAGTCAGTTTGTGTGCTTTCAGATACTGATCCAACTATTTGTGATTTAGCATCTACAGAAGTTTGTGCGGCATATACACGATCATTGGGTAAAATTGCTGCTCCTGTAGCTCCAGTTCCTAAAATTGCCGCTAAAGCTGCTAGTTCTTTAAGATAGGGCTTAGAACTATCATCCTTTTCCTTTAAACTATTCGGATCGACATATTTATTTTTTTGATTCTTCTTAAATTTTTTGTCTTTCATAACATTTCCTACTCGTCACTATAATATTACAATTAATTTTATTTATTAGAAGTATTTCAATTGTTATTATTACATATTCTATAATAACTCTTTGGTAATTAAATAAAAGAGAGAAGTTGATAAATCAAAGAAAAAATAAAAAATATTTTTTCTTAATTGTTATTTATAAAATTTTATTATTAATAAAAAAGCAAAAATAATATAACTTTATTTGTTTTTTGTTATTCAACAAGTAAAAGACAAGGGTAAACTAAAAAAGAACAGAAAAAAATCAGTCCATAATACTGGCGAACTGATTTTTTAATTTATATTTTAACTATTTGTTTGAAAAAGTATAAATCAAACTAAAACTAGGCTTTTTTACTTAACTATCATTTGGATTAACATCAAAAGTAAAATTATTCCAAAAAGTAATCCCATAGTTATTTGTTTCCAGGGAAAATCGTTTTGCTTTTTTTCATAAGCTTTTCTCTGGTTTTCTTCTACTTTTTCTAATCGCTTCAACGCGTGTTGCTCCACTAACGTCGATTTTTTCTTTTCTTTATTCATTTCTCAAATCGCCGATAACCTCTTTATACTGTTCAACACTTACATCTCCCGCAAGTAAACGTTGCTCATCAATAAGCTCTCTCATATTATTTGTATCAGATAAAGCATCTGAAATCTTATCTGCCATCTTATCAACTTCATTCGGCTTAAATACATTTTCTGAACTAATAAATTGAGAATTGTGCAAAGTATTTTCAAATCCCAGAATTAACATATTTTGTTCAAAAGCACCACGAACCGCATCCAAAATTTCATTACCATGATTTATATCTAGATAAATATCACTAGTTTGATACAATTCCTGAATTTGTTTAGTTGTGGCATTAGGGTATAAACGAACATTGTTATACTTTTTGAAAGCTAATAACTTAGATGACATTTCAGTAATAGCCGCAATATTAAAATGAATATTTGGCATTGCTTGAACTACTTCATCTAAATGTTCAATCTGGTCTGAGTTAGTCAAAATAACTGCTTCAGGACGCATTTTGTTTCCTCTTGGATGAGGATAAATCATACCTAAAAATCTAAAATCAACATTTTTATCCTTCGGTAATTTATTCTTCCAAGTTTGCCAATCTACATAATTTTGGAAAACAATATGCTTAGTTCTGGTACTATTATCCATTAAATACTTCATATTACCTGGTAGATCGTTAGCAATCTTTTCATGCCAAAACAGCGTATCACTACCATCATTTTGAAGACCTAAACTTACCATCATTGACTGATTCAAAGTATTGTAGAAAACACGATCAACTTGATACTTCTTTTTTCTTAAATAGTAAGTCACAAATTGAGCTAAATTGGCAAAATATCTTTCAACATTTTCTTCATGGAGGAGAATATCGCCAGAAATTAAATATTGCGTAATAACTTCCTTACCTTCTTTATTGAAGTATTGCTTCAAAACTTGCTGCCCATTATTAACATAAGTTTTAGCAAATAGCTTTCCTTGTCGATTATAATGATCAATCCAGCTTAAATTGCCATTTTTATCAAGCCAATGTACTTCTTTAATTAAGCGAGTATTGTCAGTAGCAACAAAAAATATATCTGCTCTTTTTTGTTGCAGATCATAAACTTCTCCCTTACTTGCAGTTGCTACAATTCGATGAAATTCTGGCACCTTTAAGCGGTTAAAATACAGGGGAGTATTTTCATCACCAAATCCGCAATAGAATTTAAACGGAGAGTCTACCTCAATTGGTAAAAAACCATCATCATTAATTACCACAGAAGGAATTTTAATATTAGCAAAAAGTTGCGATCTTAAAAAATCAGTTGATTCTACGTCTAAACTTTCAAATAAATTAATCATTGACTAACTCCTCCACTAAATTTTTCCACTGTTTAGCAACATTTTTTGTTAGATATGGCTCTGCTATTTGATATGATTTTTTATTAAAGCTATCTACATCACTCTTCGTAAACAATTCGATAATTGCCTTTGTTAAAACTTCTTCTTTTTTAAAGTCAGTCCATTCTTCACTATATGGTAGAAGCATTCCATTTTTTCCATTTTCAATAAAAGTAGGATTTCCATAAGGAACATCAAAGCCAATCATTGCTAGTCCAGATCCCACAGCTTCCAGCAGTGAAAGACCAAAACCTTCGCTTGTTGAAGCAGCAATATAAGCAGGATAGTTTCGATAGACTTTTGTTAAATCTCTTTGGCCCATAATATGAATATAATCTTGTGCTTGATTTTGATTAATTAAATTAGTAAGCATCCCTGCTTCACCGCCAGTTCCATAGATATCTAAAGAAAGATCAGGAACACTATTTTTAGCGGCTATTACCGCATTCACAATCCAATCAATGTGTTTTTCTTTTGCTAAACGAGAAGCTGTAATTAAGGCATGTTTCATCCTGCCCTGTGTAGGATGCTCTAACTCATTTAAACTTCCTACCGGAATGCAATCAATGCGTGGTTCAATATTATAGTATTTTTTAAATTGATTTTTTAAAATCTTCTTTTGTTCATTTGTAGCTACAACAAAGCTATCTACATATTTCGCATGTTGGAATTGATATTCATAGAAGTTATTCCATAAGATGTTTTTATCATTAGTATAATGTTTATCAAAATGATCAGCATGTACTACTACGAGTAATTTAGCAGGACCGTGATTTTCAAAAACTAACTGACCATTAATTAAGTTTTTATCTTCATCTTCTCGATCCATGATAATTACATCTTTTTTAGTAAAGTTCAATCCTTTTAGCATTTTCAAATAGAGATCATCTTTACTATAAACAACTTCACCATTTTCAAATTCAAAAGTTTCTTGATCACCATTTAAATGTTGTGTATAAGCAATTGTGCCATCTTCATTATAAAATTCCCTAAAGGTAACGCGATTATCTTTCTCAGTTCCTAAATAATATTCACAAGCATACTTAGTATAAGAATAAAAATCTCTCTTAAGTAAAATATTATTCTTAACGTAACTCACTTGATCGATAGTACGCTTTTCTGTATCACTCAAGCGTGCTACTAATTGAAAATTATTATTTAATTGATAAAATACTTCTTTTCCAACAGTTTTAACATCACTAGTCTGAGCTCTTAAATTAAGTTCATTTTCTAAAGTATCTAAAGAATAATTTGATGTAGAGATTTTTATATCAGTAAAGAAGTTGTATAACCAGATAATATTGTCATTATCAAAACCCAAATTGGCAGTTAAATCTCCGATATTATTCCCTAAAATTAAATCTGAAAAAATAAATTTTCGTTTAATTCCAACTTCATTAAAACTTTGATCACGATATTTTTGAGCGTATTCTACTCCAGAGCTAGCCCAACCTATTCCTAAATTTATGTTATATACTGTCATAATTTTCCTCTACTAATTAAATACTACAACTAATTGGCCTTTTTCATTCGTAAAAATCTTGCTTAATAAAAGATTATCAAAGGCAGACAAGGTAATTTTATCTAAAAAATCTTTGTACGCTTCAAAAGCCTTTTCTTGGTGGAGAAGATCTTGAGGTCTGCCACTTTTTCCCCATTGCTGTGCATTAACCTTTATTTTTTCAATTCTATCTACTTGATCAATCCAATTTCCATCCATTGATGAAATGATTACTTGTTGATAAAAATCATTTGCTTGTTTTTTGTTAATTAATACATGCTTTTTCTCATCAAGAATCTTGTAAGCTAATTCTTTCAAAAAGTCTTTTATCGCTTTTTTCGTTTTTAAATTATCTGGTACGTTAACCTGTTGATAAGTAACATGCTGGTTAATAAAGTACTTTAAATCACTCTTATCTGATAAATCCTGTTTTTCTAAATAAAGATCCAATGCATTATCGATGATCCGATCTACATTTCCCTGTAAATCATCAGTTTTCATAATTTTGTTTCTTCTAGTATAAAAATTCTTCCGTTGAAGCGATAAAATTATTTCCATCTTGTTAGTTTGACTTCTCATCAACTCATTAAGATCTTCTTTACGAGTTCTCAGCATTAGCAAACTAAATCGAATTCGCGGACCTGAGAGAAGGGTAATATCTTTTCCCTTTGACTTCTTTTTCATTAATTTGCGGTAATACTTCTTCTGACGAGCAGTATTATTAGACGAAATAAATGAATCCTCTAAAGAAATCAAAAATTGACTACTACCTGGATCTCCTTGTCTGCCGGCACGCCCCGCTAACTGCAATTCCACTCTTTTAGGTAACATTTCCGTTCCAATTACTGCTAAGCCACCGAGTTCCTTAACTCCGGGGCCTAGCTTAATATCAGTTCCTCTCCCAGCCATATTTGTTGCAATAGTTACAGCATTTTTTTGCCCTGCATTTTTAATGATTTGTGCTTCATATGCGGCGTTATAGGCATTTAAAACATTATGAGGAATACCGATATTGAGTAACAATTCTGAAATAATTTCTGAATTTTCTACAGAACCCGCAACAAGTAATACCGGACGTCCAGTTTTATGCATCTCTACTACATCATCTACAGCTGTCATTAATTTATCTCTTGTAGTTAAGAAAATAAGTGGACGATAGTCTTTTCTAATTACAGGTACTCTTGTAGGAATAGTGACCACCTTTAAGTTATACGTCTGTAAAAACTCTTCTTCATTAACTTTCGCAGTTCCACTCATTCCACTTACTTTATTAAACAAGGCAAATAAAGCCGGAAATGTTATCGAAGCAGCTGTTTTCTGAATTTTAGTTAAATCAACCTTTTCTTTAGCTTCAACAGCTTGGTGAATTCCTGTACTTACCTGAACCCCACGCTTTAATCTACCGCTATCCTCATCTAACAAAACCACTTCGCCTTTTACCACTAAGTAGTCATGTCCTCGTCTCATAGTTAAATGAGCACCCATGGCTAAAATAATATGGCGATAAACACTCCTACTCTCAATAGAAAATAAGCTATCTAGTTTAAAAAATTTCTCAGCTTTTTCAATACCGTGGGCTGTTAACCAAAATAATTGATCATCCTTTTTAAATACATAGTCCACCTCAGGATCTAACAATCTTACAAACTGATCCGCCAAATGATATAGATTTGATTGAACGTTAGGACTAGAGGAAACCACAAACGGAGTCTGTGCCTCATCTAATAAAACCTCATCCACTTCATCAACAATAACATAATTAAATGGGCGTAAATATTGATTTTCTTTGGAGCTGGCAAGATTATTAAACAAATAATCAAAGGCTAAAGAAGAAGCAGTAGTATATACAATATCGGAGTTATACCATTTTCTTTTAGTTTTAGCAGTTATTTTCTTTTTACTATCTTTATCTTCTGCAAAAGCTAAGCTAACGCTTAAACCTAGCCACTCATAAACTGGAGCTAACTCTTTTTTATCACGAGATGCAAGATAACTATTTGGAGTCACTAGCATTGCGCCTTTACCTTCTAAAGCGTTTAGATACAGAGCCATTGTCGCAACTAAAGTTTTACCTTCCCCAGTTTTCATTTCAGCAATAGAACCATTATGTAATATAATTGCCCCTAAAACCTGCACATCATAGGGGAACATCCCTAAGATTCTTCTATCTGCTTCCCTTACGGTGGCATAAGCCTCTGGTAAAATATCGTCTAAACTTCTACCTTCTTTAAGTTGATTTTTAAAAATAGCAGTTTGTCCTTGCAATTCTTCATCAGTCATTGCCTTCATTTTAGGACCTAGTTTATTAATTTTATTTAATAACTTCCTAGCTTTTTTTAGTCTTAACCTATCTGTTAGCATTGCATCATTCCTCAAAATAATTAATAGCTTTTTTTACCATTCGAACTTGATCAGATTCTCTATAATTTTTTGAAAGATATGTTTCCTGCAAATTATAATATCCTTTATTTACAAAATCCTCCGAATACACTACCGTACAATTTAAGGATTTAGAGTTTGCTAAAGATTCATCTGTATCAGCACTACTGCTAAAGAGGACTAATTCTTTATCTTTATGTTCATTAATATAATCTTTCAACAGTTCAAGACCATGTTGTTTATTTTGCCAACTCAGATATCCAATAGTTAAATTGGCTCCCACATAACTCTTAATCTTAAATGGAGCAATAATTCTAGCTCGTTTAGAATCATCAAGTAGAATAAGCCCTTCTTTTTGGGAATTTTTATTTAAATAAATAGGATGAGGATAAAAATCATTGAAAACTTCTTCTAAATCCAAAGGAGAGATTTGAATTTTTTTAAAATTAATCTCTTCCACTCCACCACTAATTATTTCAATAGTGTATTTCACTGCTCGAGGTGGATATTTAAACTTTTGTTCTAAATCAGTGAAAATAACTTTATCAATTTCATTCCCCTGAATATCAAAAAAATGTATTCCAAAAATTGCACTATTTTCCGGCTTAATCTTTGCACTAATTTTTAATAAATATTCTTGTCCATTCAGGAGAAGTGGTAAACTAGGGACTTCTTTTGCTGCCTGATAATTTGCTATTGATGACCAGCTAATCAGAGTTTTTCCTGAAGGCATCAATTTATTCTTAAAAGTGACTTCATTCTTAGCGTTTTTCTTAAATGTCGTTCCATATAAATATGTCTCTGACATTCTATCCCAATAAACTTGATTAATTACGTTTTTCATTATCCCGACCAAAATCTTCTCTTAATAGTTCATTTAAACGATCAATAAACCAGTAGTTAACTTGTGGATCATCATTATGCCGTCCAAGAAATCCTTTAGCTGAAAACTGAGCTGCTTGTTTTACAGCAGGAGACTCTTTCAACTCCTTTACTGCTTTATCATCATAGTCATCATTAATCATATACCCAGCAAAAAAGCGTGTTTTAGAAAGATCTTGCTTATCAAATTCTTTCCAAAAATTTTCATCTATTTTTTTCAAGTCATTTCTATCCGTGGCTGGACCGATGCCTTTATCAATATCGAACATAGTTTCAAATTCATCGGGACGATCTAAGGCCGTCCTTGAAGCAATATAGCCCAAATTTACTAAAGGTTTTGCAACATTAATTGCATGGGCACCCATTTTAGCTCCATATTTTATTGCAGGATACGTTCCCATTGAAATTCCATTTACTAGTAGTTGCGATTCATCAAAACCTAGTTCATTCAATTTTGACTTAATTGTTTTAATAATTTCTTGTTCAAAAAAATTATCCTCATCATCATAAAATTGACCAATGTTTAATCGCATATCAGTAAACAAAAGCATCGGTGCTTTTAACCCTTTAAACAAGAAATATGCCTCAAAGCCTTCTGCTTCACGCGCACCGGAAAAATATACATTTAATGGGGGCTTCAGATCGCCAGGATTAAAGTAATAGGCAATATCATCCCTAGTCTGAGGATTAACTATTCTTTGCCCACCAGCAATGAAATTTCCGGCCCCATCTCGGCCCCAACGTGAATGAAGCACGCCAATGATTAAGTCGCCACTCCCCTTGACCTCTAGATTTAGAGTTGCAGTCCGATAGTGGTCAGATGCTTCAATTTGAGAAAAATATTCATCTTTATTAAAAGAGCTTAAGTCGATTACCCTTTGTTCTTTGACATCTCCATCTGTACCAGGTTGCTGAATAAAAATTCTCAGTCTAACTTGAAAATTAACATTTTTTAATGAAAGCCAAAAATTGATCTGCTTATCAGGATCGATAAAGACCCCACTTTTATAAGTACCTAAATTTACCCATTCATTATGGGTATCTAGATTTACTTTAAGATGCCCCTGCTCTTCAAACTCATAACTCTTAACCACGTGCTCATTTAATTTCAGTTGACTTGGAAAAATCCTTAATCCAGATTGTCCAGAGAAGTAACGAATTGGAAGTCTATCAATTAAGTACTGGGGTTCTTCTTTTATTTTTTGAGCAGCAATACTTTTCAAAAAATATTTTTCATGATCATCCAATTCTGTATTTAAATTAGAACTGTATAAAACATGATATGGGGATACTAAATTCTTTAACTTCTTCAACTGGTCACTAGTTAAGTTAGTTTTACCAGTAACTAAAATTACATCGTAACTTTTTATCCCCTTTTTTTTCGTAGCCCTTTTTTCCTCAAAAGAAAAGTCGTTAAAATGCCATTCCATATCTTCTGGGATTGTATATTTTTTCTCCCAGTTATCATTTCCTAGTTGCAAAACTCGCATTCTACTCCGCTTTCCTCTCTTTAAATACTTCTTTCCATTTCTCAATGATCTTTTCTTCTGAATACTGATTCATTACTTGCACATTATAGACAACAGTTTGATTCCAACTATTTAAATTAACTAAATAGTCATCAACTACAGGTAAAAGCTCACTTATTTTCTTTATAATTCGTCCATTTTTATTATCCACAACAGTAGCTGAAGAAAAGTTTTGCACTTGTGGAATTCCAATACTTACACCCGATATTTGCATTAATTCATCTGCTTTTCCCCAATTTATTAAAAGTCTCAGCGTATCTAAATTACTTAATACATCTGAAATATTAGTTAAACGGGTATGCGCAACATCAAGTTCTGGTAAACTAACTTCATCATCAAGTCCATCAATTGCAGCATTTTCTGCTTGTTCTGACTTTCCGATAATAAAACTGTTTTTGTTTTCTTCTTTTATTTGCTCAAGAATTTTATTTACACGATCAGCTTTCCAAAAATTATATGTAAATATTTTCAAGCTGTAATTATCTGGATTTTTTAAGATATAGTTACATAGCTTTTGAATAATTTGATGAATATCTTCGTCATTTGCGTTTTCCGCAAAGAAGCCAATCTCCTGTATATTTTGTCTTTGACTATGACCAAGACGAAATTCCGAATTAAAGACAGGAATAACTGAAATATCGAACTGTTCTTTATAATCTTTTTCTAGATTTTGTTTAATTTCATTGCTACTTACAATTACTTTTGCCTTAGATAAGCTACCTATCTTTTTACTATAGGGATGATGGCTATTAATTAAATATAAGGGTTTATACGGCCCAATAATTTTATTACTAAAACTACTCTCATCGTCTACTGTTACAATCATTTCATCATTATTCTTAACATTGATTTTTAGGTATCGACTTAAAATCTCGTCAACCAAATCTGTAATATTTTCATATTCTCTTCTTTTACAAAAATGCATTTCTGGATTAACCGTGATTTTGCCAGTGTTTTTGTCTTTTTTTAAACGCCAATTACCGTATGGATCAAAGTAGATAGTTTTTTCATCATCATCTTGATTAGAGATAAAACCACGACTATCTATGCCCAAAATAAATGCTTTATGCTCACCATTTTCAGGATAAGCGATCCTTAAAATATGACCATCAATATCATAGAAAACTGTCGCATATAGTTGATTCTCTAAAACAATTAAAGTTCTGAAAGGACCATAATCAAAAATTGCATTTTTAGGCCAGTTAAAATCTTCTAATTCTAGAACCTTATTTTCAAATCCATGAACTCCTTGTAAAAAATCATATACAGAAAATAGGCTATTAGGGAAAAAGGCGATTTGATTTAATTTACTTAATAATTGAGGCTGATAGTCTGTAATTATCAGACCAATTTCTTCGTCAAATTTTTTTAAAACAGTCATATATTCTGCTGCATCATAGTTTTCAATACTTGGAATATTAATTGACCAGTCATCATATTGTTTGTGCCATGCAGGAATAAAATATTTCATTATTGATTATCATCCTTTAATAAACGGTCGTAACGATATGGGAATAAAATAGTATCAATTTGATCTTTAATTCCTCCCATAAACATTGCAATCATAACAACATTCATTGGAATAATAGCAAAGCCAGCATAATTACCTAAAAAATTAGCTCCATATAAACCAAAAACAAGCTGGAAGGCATTTAAAACGGCTCCTGGAAAGGCAATAATCCATATTAACCGCTTCAAATATTGTTGTGTTGGACGTCCAGGAGCAATATTTGGAATATAGTAGTGATTATTTCGAAAACTCTTGGCCTGTTCTTTAGGATCGAAATTTACAAAAGTGAAGAAATAAAAAATCAATATTCCCATTACTGCAGAAAAAGAAGCTTGAAATACCCAATTGTTAATTAAAGATGTAGGACTAAAGTATCTTCCCACCATTAAAGGAAGGGTCAAAATAGCCATTCCTACCATATACATCATCATAGCAGCCATGTTTAATCCTAATGGTACTGTCATCAAATTACTAGAAGCAGGGAGACTAGGATTAACTACTTTTAAAGGATAGTAGGCTTTAATAAACGCGAGCCAAAATTTTATTAGTAATAAAATAAAAATAGCTAAAGCTGCTAACCAAACCCATGCATATTTCATGGTTAAAAGAAGCTTTACATTACTAATTATATTGGGAATAGCCCCATTAAGAATGCTTGTTAAAATAACTGGTGCACTTGCTCCGACCCCATATTTCATATTGCGGTAACAAAGCCAAACTACTAAACAAGACCCAGCACTTAATATCAGAATCATTTCAAAATCTTCTAATCCATCTCGCCGATTAGTAAAAGCAAAAACTAATAGTGCTGCTTGAATGATAGTGATAATCATAGTTAAAAATTGCATCAAGTACTGTACTTGCTTTGGTGATAAGGCATCAAAACCAAAGGAATGAGTAAAACTTAGAAGCTGAATAATTAACATCGAAAACATTAACGGATTCAGACCGATTGAAAAAATAGATATCCGTGTAAAATTGGCCCCACTAAATGCTCCTAAAATTGAAATAGGAGTATTTTTTACAGCTTCCATATACTGTTTAGTCACTTCTGCAAAAGGAAGCGGAATATATAATCCCATTACATAAATTATTACTATGAATAGACTAAAACTTACTTTCTTTACTACATTTAAAAGATTTTTCTTTTCCAATGAATTTCTCCTCGATAAATGAATTGAACCTTCTACTCTTTCAATCCTTTATTTCTTACACACATATCTCTTTATATTTAGTGTTATATTTTCCATTTTATACTCTATATACTACATTATAATAAAAAGGATTTAAGTAAAGGTATATAGAAGAAGAAAATAATATAAATTGTTATTTTTAAGGCTCATTTTTTCTAATTAATATTTTTTGTTACTTAATTAAGAATGTTATCCATCTGCTGGCTACTAGGTGTTATATTACTATAATCTTGCTTTTATATATTGTGCTTATATTCACAATATATAAAATATTTATTATATTATTACTATTATCATGATCTACATCATTGTCATACCTTGCTTCTTTTTTGAAGTCATTTTATTTGTACTTTGTGAAATATGAGACTATTATACGCATGAACAGATTAATAAATAACATATTGATTTTGTTTGTTGTAGATATTTATCTATATGTATATATTTAAAGGAGAAGAGAAGGAAAATGGAGAATTCTCATAAAGCAGGATCTGCTAAAAAACAAGCCTTTATCTCCATATGGACCCTAACTCTAATGAACGTGGCGATTATCGCTGGTTTAGGCAATGATGTCCAAGAAGCCTTTTATGGTTTATCGTCAGTTACCTATTTTGCCATCGGCGCTATTTGCTTCTTCATTCCTACAGCTTTAGTAGCTGCAGAGCTAGCCTCTGGCTGGAGCAACCGTGGTGGTATTTTCCGCTGGGTTGGCGAAGGTTTAGGAAAAGGATGGGCATTAACTTGTCTGTTGATTTTATGGTTTCAGGTAATGATTAACTTTGGGATGGGAATGCCGAGTTCAGCTGCAACTATTTTGTTCTACACGCCAATGTATAACAAGGCAGTTGCCTTTGCTCAAAATCCTACTCACGTTGTGTTAATCATGACTGGATGGATTATTTTATATTGGATTATGGCCATTATTGCTAATAGAGGTGTTAAAACTTTTACCACCATTACAAAGTATGGTGTTTTAATTGGAACCCTTATCCCATTAGCTATCATGATTATCTTAACCATCGTTTGGTTGTGTCAGGGACATACGCCTGCTATTTCTATGGCACCAAAACAATTAATTCCAAAATGGAACGGGATGAGCACTTTAGCTCTCGCAGCCGGTGTGTTCTTCTCTTACACTGGAATCGATGAAAATGCGGCCTTTATTAAAAAATTAAGGCATCCAGAAAAAGACTTTGTATCTTCAATCTTCATTACTTTGATCTTAGTTTTCTTAATCTTCGTAGTAGGTACCGTAATCATCGCAATGATCGTTCCAGAAAAACAAATTAATGTTTTATATTCATTAGTTACAGTATTTAAAGTTCTTGGTGAAACTTTCGCCTTTCCTTGGTTGTATCTAGTTCTAATGTGGGTGGGACTTTTCAATTTAGTTGCCTCTACTGTGACTGAACTAGCAGCTCCATCAGTTATGCTTGCACAAGCTGGTGGCAGTGGATTTTTACCAAAATGGTTACAAAAGAAAAATAAGCATGGGATGCCCGCTCGCCTAGTTTATGTTCAAATGGCTGGAATGACTATTATTGCATATTTATTCAAATTAATTCCAAACGTAGAAGGATTTGTAATTTTACTAACACAGTGTGTAACTGTTCTATATCTTTTCTACTACATTCTAATGTTTGTGGCATTCTTACGCTTACGCTATCAACAACCTAACCGTCCTCGTTCATTTAAAGTTCCTGGCGGTAAGATAGGTGCTTGGATTATTGCCGGTGTTGGTCTTATTTCATCAGTTTTCGGTATAGTTCTTGCCTTTTATCCACCAGCACAAGTTAAGGCAGAAGTTGGATCCCCAGTAACTTATGTAATTGTTATTGCAATTTTAGTTGCTGTTGTTTTACTTACATGTTTAGGACTTTATCTTCTTTCTAAAAAACACCCAAATTGGGTAAATCCAAAAAACGAATTTGCTCCATTTACGTGGGAAATTGAAGGATTGAAGAAACCGGAAAAAGTTACATCAAACATTCCTACTGTATTAATGTCTAAAGGACAGAATCCAATGGGGATGCCAATTAAGCGCCCATATAAACCTGATCAGCAAGTATCAAAAACAGTAGTTGATGCGGATGAACGGAATGAGTCAGTTGCAGAGAATCAAAGCTAATTTCTAGTAAAATAAATATATTCTTTCCTGTTGGTAAATAGTTACCCTATTTCACCAACAGGATTTTTTATTGCATAAAAAAGAGGCCATAGCCTCTCTTAACTTAAAATCCTTCTTCGACCAATTCAATTAAG
>ERZ808046.92-NODE-92-length-121190-cov-16.578080_pt1 | contig 121190 bp, 109 predicted proteins | sample MGYA00380196_ERZ808046 | MGnify/ENA primary metagenome ERZ808046 (study PRJEB31490, sample SAMN06133421) | mouse gut metagenome | isolation source: Z6_2 | host: mice | place: China: Chengdu | collected 2015-05 ...
AGCGGGCTACATCTAGGTTCGAAGGCGTGCAGATGGCATGGATAGCAAGTGCTTATTACTCGAGAATTAATGCAATGATGTACTAATGTCCCGGCCCCCCATTTACCGGTTAAGCCGAACACTCTCTCGCTATAACGGGCGAACCCATCGCAGCCTGTATAAGCACAGCTAATGCCTATAGTCGGTGCGCTGCTCAGAAGCCATCTTCAGCCAATCTTCCTCCATCCCTCTCAGCATCCCCGCTGTCTTGCAAAACCAATTCTTGCGGCCATAAGACAACGGCTTGGGAATTCTCTGTAAGATTCCAAATGACTTACTCTCTTCGTCATTGCTTTTTCTATCTGCGTTATGTTAGAAATCCTAACACACGGGACGATAGATTGTCAAGAGGGATAAATAAATTCAGTATCCTTAAGCTCTTCCCTGATTCTTGAAGAATCTATCAGCAATTCTCCTCCAAAGATCCCCACGGGAACCATATCTCCCATGTTATATATCACCGGACAGGAATCCTGTTCAAAAAAGTAAACGATCACCCGGAGTTTCTCTGCATCCACCATCCAATATTCCCTTACTCCGGCGGCTTCATACTTGTGAAGTTTCAAAAACATATCTTTCCTTCTGGTTGATTCCGATAAAATCTCAATGACAAAATCCGGCGCCCCCATAATACACTTGTTAACCATCTTCTCTTTGTCGCAATTAACAAGAATATCCGGCTGTACCATAGTCTTATCATCACAGTCAAGCTTCACATCCACCGGAGCATAGAATACTTTGCATTTTCCTTTCTTTCTGGCAATATAATCCCGAAGCTGTGAAAATATCTCTGCCGATACAGCCTGATGCGCAAGACTCGGAGCACTCATATCATAGATCACGCCGTCTATCAGTTCCGCCCTTCGGTCATCTGGCAGTGCATAATAGTCAGCTAATGTACAGAAGCTTTTCTGTACTCCATATACAGCGCCCGTTTCGCAGACCCTGGCGGCAGACGCTTCGGGATATTCCTTCCGACTGGCCGCTGAAGGTCTGTCCGGCAGAAGCACTCTCTCCAACGCCTGTATCATCTCTTTATCCAGTTCCTTAATTTGTCCGGTAAATATCTTCTGTACCATATCACACGGAACTCCTGATAATTCCGAAAGTTCCTCATATGAATAGCTATTTAACTCGCGCCAATATTCCATCAATGGCAGATTCATATCATCATCCTTTCTCAAACTACAGAATCAATTACACAAACAGTTTAACCAAAAAACAAGCGGTAACAGAGATATCCCAACACCAGCACCGCCACACATACCGCCTGTGTAATGAGCGCCTTTTTATTATCCGTTATATCCCCGTCCCCTTTCTTCAGCGACTCCGGCTCCATCAAGAATCCCCACGGACTGTGCTTCTGCATCTTCAGGGCGATTCCCTTCTTCTCATTCTCCCCGACTGCCTTAAGGAACTCTCTCCAGTTACTCTCTAAAAGCTTCATACCTCTAATCATGTCTGCCTGCATCGTCTGCCCCTTCAAAAGCATCTGAAAGAAACCGGCTCTGTCCGAATACGCTTCCTGCTGCCGGTATACGGTATTCTCCTTCTTCTCCATGAAGGTCTTGAATGCATATTCCAGCCCTTCCTGCACGGCTTTTTGCGGATCCCCTGTCTTCTCATATACATTCGTCGTATAATTATACACCTTGTAGACTCCCTTCTGTGAGAGATAGAAGTCTATCATCTGATTCACAGCGCTCCTCATCGGGGTAGACATCGACTGGTCCCGGCCGGCGCTGGCCGCATACATCTGCCCCTTAATCGAAGTGATCGCGGCCAATAACCCCGCAACCTCTTCATTGCGTGCACTGATGCCGGGATTCTTAAGCAGGTTGCCGCTTCCATTGATATGCGCGGCAAAACGGTTCGCTCTCTCAAGTCCCTTCCCTGTAAGGGCCGCCTTCCCTCCCTGCAGGCTAATCCGGCTTGCACTGCCGTTCCTGGCTTCATTCAATATCCGGTTCCTCTGGATCATCTGCTGCTCACCAGAGTCCTGTCTCACATCATATCCCTGACTGATCTTAACATTCCCGCCCTTCGTCAGCTTATAGAGCGTTCCTCCTTCTTCGGACGCTGCGGACAGACCGCCGGAAGGAACAGCCGTACCGGACGCAGTATACATACCTTTCCTGCCTCTGCCGCCTCCGGCCTGCCATTCCTGTGATTCCGGCATAAAATACCGGGTGTTTCCCGTAGAATTCACCTTTCCCCGGGCATAAAATCTGTCCGCAGCTCTGGCTGAGATCGCCTCGCCTGTCGTCTGCTTGTATACACTGGATTTTACCAGCTTAAGAGTGTCTGTCTGGCCGGTCTGCTTCAGGAATTCCATCAGATCCTTCAGCTCAACGTCTACCAGCAGATTCAGCTTCTGCGCAAGAATCTCATTCAGCCGGTCCATCTGCTGCATCTGCTCTTCCCCCATCGTATGTGTCAGAATCGCCTCAAGAAGCGCCAGATACAGCTTCGACAGCTCATCAAGCTGCGCCGAAAGATTCTGATCACCGACCGGCATCCATTTCTGAAATGCTTCCCAGAGTTCCTGCTCCATCTCCAGAGTCCACGTTATATTCGCATCTTTCAGAAGCTTACCTTCTATTCCAAACCATTTGCTCTGCCGCGAGAGCTCCGGCGTATCCCTCTTCTCCTCCGTCCGGTCTCTCTCGTTCTCCTGCTCCCATTCCTGCTTCCTGGAATCCCGTTCCTTCAGAAGCTCTTCCTTCACTTCCGCCGCATGCCTAGATGCTTCTTCTATCAAGACCTGCCCTGCCTCCATCTGAACGCACTTTCTGGCAAGCCTGTTCTCCATCGCCGCTGCTGCCGCAGACTGAGGCGCCTGGTTTCCTCCGGTTTCCTTCACTCTTGACATTCCAGTTCCTCCTAAGCCGCTATGCCTGCCGCCGGTTCATTCAGCCGCACGCCGTGACAAATCGTAAATCTCTTATAATAGTTATCGACCGGGGCGCTGATGTTGTAACCTTGAAATATAATTTCTTTTTATTCCCGCGAGCAACGAGCCAAGCGGGCATGCTTGCATGCACATTTGGCGACTGCCGCGAGGGTCAAAGACCCCGTTGCTTGCAGCGGGGTCTTTGACTTCCAAATGCCGCCGTTTTAATTTTACTGAAATTGCTTTACTGAAATTGCTAAATTTACGATTGCATGCCATTTTATAATATGCTATAATTATTTTCAAGAATTTTTCAAGAATTCAGAAGGGCATTCGCCTTCTATTTTCTATCCGGCAATCACCGGAGGAATATCCCTGATTCATTTTTAAATCCAATATTTTACACATTCAATTGGAGAAGCCTTGATATATTGAAACAGTTAAATTCTTCATAAGATTTCCTTTTCCGAAGCTTCGTTTCATGGTATGATTATAATAATAAATCAAAGTCTTCTTACATTGGATCCTGTAATATCTTGCAGAAGAAAGGAGACTTTTTATGAGCATTACGAACAACACACTGAATGGAACGCAAAGACAAGAAGATTTTATTATGCTCCCCACCAACGATGTCTGCTTTGCCGGACTGATGGAGAATCCTATTGTTCGGAAAGGCTTCTGTGCCGCCGTTATGCGGGTTCATCCAGATGAAATTGGCAAAACAGAACTGCTTCCCACACATTTGCAGCGAGAAAATGCGGATGATAAGCTTGGCATTCTGGATGTACGGGTACGCATGAAAAACGGTACTCAGATCAACATGGAAATGCAGGTAAAATATTTTGATTTCTGGGATGAGCGTGCATTATTCTATCTAAGCAAAATGTTTTCCGAACAGTTGAAGCACGGAGATTCATACGAAAAACTTCAAAAATGTATCCACGTCAGTATTTTAGATTTTATACGGTTTCCGGGTGACGAAAACTGTTATCGTACAATACACTTCCGTGATGATGCTACCAATGAAATTTATAACCGCAAGATGGAATTACAGATTCTAGAGCTTAAAAAGCTTTCCAAAACTATTCTTCCAAAAGAAGATATCATTCATTGGATGCGTTTCTTTAATGGAAAGAACAAGGAGGAATTCGAACATATGGCACAGACAAATGAATATCTGGGAGAGGCCTATGAAGCGTTACAAAGATTGAGTGCAGATGATAAGAAGCGTCTGGAATATGAAGCGCGTGACAAAGCATTGAAGGATTATAATACTCAGATGAGCAGCGCTGAAAAGCGCGGCATTGAAATCGGTGAAAAACACGGCATTGAAATCGGTGAAAAGCGCGGCATTCAACTTGCCTGTAAAGTGTTCCGTTTGCATTCACAAGGTTTTTCAGCAGAAGAAATTGCCGCCGAATGCAACATCTCTGCCGAAAAAGTACACGAAATCCTATAAGGCAGCAATTCGGGCCTGTCTAAATTATTCCCGGACAACCGCATGAAAAGGGGCTGATTCCGACAGCCCCGCCGCATCGTCCCTCTGACGGTTGATTTCTATACCCCAAGTTCCGCTCTCGTCGGAATCGACACCCCCGCTCCCGGTCTTGATACTGCGATCGCCGACGCCCTCGCCGCCATATCCATAGCTCCTTCAACCGCAGCTCCTTCTAATATCCCCGCAATAAAATATCCTGTATATGTATCTCCTGCCGCCGTCGTATCCACCGTCTCCGCCGGATAGATCTCCCGCACTGCCCGCTTCGTACTGTCACAATACCGGGAACCTGCGCTGCCCAGAGTCAGTACGATCTTAGTCTGCGAAAATCTGCTTCTAAGGCCTTCTATCAGTTTATCAGCATCCTCCGGCCTCTCTTCTAAGATCTGCCCCGCTTCTATTTCATTTAGGATAAAATAATCCACATACTGAAGTGGCAGTTCCTTTATGATCTTATTCATCGGAGACGGATTGAGCACGATTATCATCCCTCTTTCACGGGCTTTTTTAACAATGTATCCCAGTTCATTGATCTCATTCTGCAGAAGAAGGTAATCTCCCGCCTCGAACCCCTCCAACGTATGATCGACCTGCTCTTTCGTGATCATCTGATTTGCCCCGCCATACAGAATGATACAGTTATCTCCTTTCTCATCGTTCTGGATAACCGCATGTCCCGTCTTCACCCCGGGAATGATTCGGATATACCTCGTATCCACTCCGGCTTCTTCAAGAAATTCTATCAGAAACCTTCCCTCTTCTCCGATCGCTCCGGCATGGAAGACCGAAACACCTGCTTTCCCAAGTGCAACAGACTGATTCAGCCCCTTTCCTCCCGGATAGGTATTCAGCGTTTCCGAAGAGATTGTTTCGCCCTTCTCTACGATATGATGCAATTTATATACATAATCGATATTAAGCGATCCAAAATTCAGTACCTTCATCTTCATTTATCCCTTTCTTTTCTCCAACCTTCATTTGTCTGTTCGTGTATATTTTTTACAAAACCGACGTAAAAAAGGGAACGAAGTCTTCTCTTCGTTCCCTTATAATTCTTCTGGATCCTATTCTGTCTTGCCAGCCTTCTCATAATAGCTGTCGAACAGATCTCCGATTGCACTGTGTGTCTCCTGCGCAATAGATGGAAGTGACTTGCCCCAAGCCTGAGTAGCCTGCTCAAATCCCTTCTCCACTGCCGCCTGCATCTTTTTCATCTTCTCCGGGTCATCTCCCGCGAGAGCATACGCAAAATCAAAGATTCTCTGAGATGTCTGCTTTACACCCCAGTATCCGTCTTCGGAAATTGCTTCCTGAGCTTCTGCCTTCGTCTGCGCGTCAACTGTGAAGTTACCGCTGGCAATCAGCTTCCACATATTGTCGCCCTGTGCAGCGGCGCCGGTAATTCCCTGCTTCTGGAACATCTGGGTCATCATATTCGTAAAACGGGTCATCTGATTATCCAGATCCGCCTTCAGGCTCTTCACCAGTGCGGCCCTCTCAGAATCACTCATCTTACCATTAACTTTCGTATCCTTGCTGAATTCAACACGGTCGGTATTCGTCTTGGAAGTTGTCTTATCCACGGCGCCTACCGCATCTTTACTCTGCTCCTCTGCAGCCTTGGACGCTGCTGCTGTCTTGTTAGCATTCACAGAAGTATATCCTGTAGCCGCCTGTACATTCTGATAATAAAGGTCATCGATTTTCACAGCATTTCCTCCTTTTCCTCTTCTCAATTATCTAGTACAACATTGCACTAGTGTGCCAAGAAAATCATTTTATTTATGTTCATACTGTTATATCGGCGGCAGCGGGAAAAAATTAAGATTGTATTGGGAATTACTTCCTTATTTTTTAACCTTCATCAACCGCACGCAACGACTCCAGGAACGGATTCAGAAGCTCCTGCCCGTACTGCAGGAGAGAATAATGTCCCTGCTGCAGACACCAGTTATAGGTGAGCCCGATCTGAAAGCTTGCGATCATATCCGTCAGGACCGGATAAGAATGCACAGAAACGATCTCTCCCGTTTCGCTTCCTTCCTTAAGGAGCTGCCGGAGGATCTGATAATACCGCCTGTCAGGATTCAGTATATGGCGCACTCCCTCTGTCATGACCTGCCGCCCGTACAGCGACGGATAAAAGGAATGGAAAGGAGATTCCTCCACCGCACGCATCACATAACCGTTGAACGAGATCAGATTATCGACCGTATGCTTCTCTTTATCATAATATTCCTGCAGCCAGATATCATAATCATTATCGTAAGTATAAGCGACCGTAAACAGCAGCTCCTCTTTCCCATGAAAATGATGATAGAATGCGCTGCGCGAAGTACCTGATTTTGCAATGATCTGCGAGATCGTGGTTTCTTCATATCCGTTATCCTGAAATAATTCCCACGCAGCCGACATAATCTTTTCTTTTGTTTTCTTTTTATATGGTCCTCTCATGGAAATCCCCGCTTTCTGTAATTATTATAATCATAACATAATCCGCCGCCCGCATCAAGGCGGCCGCAGATCGCATGCTAACTTCAACATAAATTTCAATATATATACGATATATATATTGACTATAATACAGTATCTTTGATAAAATTTAGATAATGTATGATAATAAGAACGCAGTACGGAATTAAGTTTAATTTTAACATTGGAGGCATTTATTATGAAACGATTAAGAATGGATGGGCTTCTGACCGAAAGCAGGAAAAGATATGCCGTTGAAGCTGCCCTGCTGCTTGGATTCCAGACAGAATCCGCAGTATTTCCGATAGCGGGGCCTGACGGTGAGATCCCCATCCCGGAATCAGACGAAGAGCTGCTGTCTCTATGGCGCCTGGACGGAGCCGATATGCCGGACGGATATACCCCGGCACAGGCAGCGGGGCCGGTCTTTGAATTGGATTTCCGTAAGAGACACGGGCTTGAATACCTTTTTTCCAGAGGATTCTTCCTTAAGGACGAGAATCATGACCTGCTGCCCGACCGATTGGACGTCAAACTTATCCTCCCGGAAGACACAGATACCGCAATGCTCACGGCTGCCTGCAATCTGGCGTTCCGTTTCGGCATGGAGACGACCGCTTTCGAAGGCGGTATCCTGGCGCCGGAAGGCTATGAAGGGAATGCCGTGATCTTCGAGCACGCCGAACAGGAGGAACTGGTACTTGAAGAGCTTCCCGGCGCCGTACATGTACACATCAGGGGCACCGGACAGAAGCTTCTGGAATTCTCGAACCTGATCTGCGAGAGATTCCCTGTCACCAACGCTTTTCAGAACTGGCGCGATGTCCTGATGGATATGACGGATGATTTTGCACTCAGAGGAGCAGACGGACAGCTTGCCTATCTTAAGGCCTGTCTGGACAAGGAGCCGGAAGGCTCTCTGACGGAGTACACATTATACGGGGCGCCTGAGATCACCGAAGAACAGAAGGCGCATTTCCCCGAAGGCAGTATTCAGAACCATAAGGCAGGCAAGAAGGTCTGGGAACACAATTTCGATCTGCCCTGGGAAGCAGATACCTTCGAGCAGATCATCAGTGAAGAGATCATCCCGGCTCTTCGCACCGGCGATATCGTCCGAATCGAAGGAGCCCTCAGCGAAGACCCTGAGACGCGGGAAACCATAGCGGACCGTATCCGAGAGACGATCAAGCCCACAGGCGCCGACCTTAAGAGCATTCAGCTTATCTGCGCTTACAAGCAGGGGTATTCATGGATAGACGAGGCGGTAATCCCGGCTATATGCTCTGGTACAACACAAGATTCACGCGATACAGCGCCTAAGAAAGCTGAGATCTACTTCAAGCCGTTTCTCCCGGAAGGAGAAACCGTCTGGCTTGACGAGAACGGGGCAACACCTTCTTACCATAATCTGAAGGCTGATGATCCTGACAAATGGTACGATCTTCCGATCCGTTATCTTCAGGAATTGTATCCTATTCAGGATAAACTGACAGAGAAGCTGGGGCTTAAGCAGGATGATATAGTGTTTCACGCTTATGAAGGCGCCGAGGAATTGACCTATCTGTGCAGAATTATCATGCAGGATGGAACATGCCGGGAGTTCCGGTATCTGGCGAGATATTCCGAGCGTCCGTACCTTGACGAATACCCGCAGATGGGGAAGGTTCATCCCAGCACCGGTTATATCCAGGTATGGGTGAACGAAGAAGAACGGCTGAACCGCAGGATACCCACCGATCTGGAACAGATCTGGGATATCTACCAGGGGCAGATCCTTCCTCTGTGCCGTAATTATATAGAAGAGAAGACGAAAGGCGCTGCAACTTCCGATATGCAGCCTTTCTTCCAGAAACTTTTGCTGGAGGTATGGGCAAGCGAACCGGATTACAGGACCGGAAGCCGGGAAGACCTGATATCCTCTCCGGATGCACTCCATGAGGATATGTATTTCGTGGGCAGCGATTATTTCAAGAACTACGGCTTACAGCAGTCAGATCAGCTCTTTGATGCCCCCGGTCTGATCCTTCCCAAGATACATAAGCGCGAAGGAGCTCCCGCATTCCGGGCTGTACTCTATGAGCGTCAGCAGGAAGAGGCCTGTATTATCCGCAGTCAGAAGACGGACGCCGGCAGCGGAACGATCGCCGTACAGCAATTGCGAAGAGATCAGATAGACCTCCGCATCACACGGATCTGTCCAAGCGGCGGCCGCCTCGTACTGGAGATACCTGTAACCGAGATTTCCTCAGATGTAACGGCTGCCTATGCACAGCTATTTGCGGAAGGAAGACTGAACATAAGCGGCAAGATCGCGGATTGCTATATCCTTAAGTTCCTTGCCGGAGACGGAACGGCTTACGAAGCATCCGCTCCGCAGACGGCAGCGCTTCCCATGAAGCAGATCACTGATATCGATCTTCATGAAAATGAACTGATCGGATACGACACCTGCCTTGAGATCCTCGAAGAGCTCAGATGCGTACAAGGGCTTGAAGTCTTTGAGACCGCTCACTCTTACCAGGGGCGCAGACTCTACGGGATCTGGCTGAAACCAGAATACGAAGGATATCTGTCTATGACAAAACGGCTGTCAAGATGTCCAAGCGAGATCATCAACGCCAGGCATCATGCCAACGAGGTTTCCAGTACGAACGCCGCATTTATACTATTGAAGAGATTACTGACGGAAGATATCTACAGGGACCTTCCCCGGAAGCTGAATCTGGTTCTGGTTCCCATGGAGAATACCGACGGCGCTGCTATCCATTACGAACTCCAGAAGGAGCATCCTTATTGGAAGTTCCATGTGGCAAGATTCAATGCGGTCGGAAAGGAATTCTATCATGACCATTTCCGCCAGGATACCATACATGCCGAAGCAATGGGGCTTACACGGCTCTTTGAAAAATATATACCGGATATGATCGTAGACAACCACGGAGTACCGAGCCACGAGTGGGAGCAGCAGTTCTCAGGCTACACTTCTCCCTCTTACAAGGGCTTCTGGCTGCCGAGATCTCTGCTCTACGGATACTTCTGGTATGTAACGGATGAGCAATACCGTTCTAATTACTCCGTCAATAAGATGATGGAGGATGTGATCGCAGACGAGATTGCCGCAGATGAAGAGATGACACGGTGGAACCAGGAGTGGAGCGCACAGTTCGAGAAGTATGCTCACGCCTGGATGCCGAAGCTGTTTCCTGCGGATTACTATAAGAATATGATCAATTACTGGATACCCTTCGCCTTTGACCCGGCACACCGGTATCCATCCATCCGCTTCCCCTGGATCACTACGGTGGCATACACCAGCGAAGTGGCGGATGAGACCGCGCAGGGTGAATATCTGAACCTGTGCGCAAGGGCACACGCGGCGCACGACGAAGCAACCATCCGAATGCTGATGGCGTCAGAGCATATACATACCTGCCGGTGCGGGCGCCGGGACGGACAGATCTTTACCGAATACTTGCGGCTAAGACCCATGGTCGTGAACAATTCGGAGCAAAGATAGATACTATTAACACTTTTCACTAGAAGGAGGAGAAGTAAATGGAACTAATTAAACTGGTTGGCGTTCTGATCGTAATTGTCGGGTTTGCATTGAAGCTGGATTCGATCCTCATCATTTTCCTGGCGCTGATTACAACAGGACTCGTAGGGGGACTTGGCATTGACGGCCTGTTGGAAGCGATCGGAACGAATTTCGTAGCAAACAGGAGTATGGCGATCTTCATCATGATTCTTCTGATCACAGGCGTCCTGGAGAGAAACGGGCTGCGCGAGGCCGCGACAGACCTGATCAAGAAGGTCAAAGGCGCAACCGCCGGCAAGGTTATCTGCGCATACGGTGTTATGCGAGGAATCTTCGGCGCATTCAACGTCGGTTTCGGCGGTGTTGCCGGATTCGTACGCCCGGTTGTACTCCCGATGGCAGAAGCGGCTGTCAAAAACCAGGGCCATGAAGCAGCTGAAGAGCATGTGGAAGACATCAAGGGTATGGCATCTGCAATGGAGAATATTACATGGTTCTTCTTCCAGGTATTATTCGTCGGCGGATCAGGCGGTATCCTGGTGCAGAGCACACTGGCTTCCCTGGGCTATGAGGTCGAACTGATCGAGCTTGCGGCGGCAGAGATCCCGGTCGCGATCGTTGCGTTGATCGCAGGCTGTGCCGTTACACTCCTGAATGACAAGAAACTGACAAACAGATATTACAAAGACACGAAGTAGGAGGTGCTTAGAATGGCTGATTTGAAATTTATACAGATAAATGAAGTATTAGGCACGAACCTGCTGAACATGGTATGGGTCATCGTAGGTTTGATCGCTATCTATGCAGGAGTTAAGAATCTGATGGATGAACAGAATCCTTCCAGGATCGGAACCGCCTTATTCTGGTGCTCTTTCGGAGTCGTATGCGCCTTCGGCACCTGGCTGCCCGCGAAGATCTCCGGCGCCCTGGTCATCATCATGTGTCTGCCGCCGATCTTCAAGAAGGTAAAAGTCGGCAAAGCAGACGCGCCGACCAGGGAACACACCATAGAACAGTATCAGAAAGTCGGAATGAAGATCTTCTTCCCGGCGGTCTGCGTAGGCTTATTCTCACTGTTATTCGCGTTTTTCAGTAATTTAAGCTCTATGGTTGCAGTCACTCTGGGTGTTATCGTTGCCATGATCATCCTGATGCTCTACAATCCATCTGAAAATAAACCAAAGGTATTCCTTAAGGAATCCGAGAGATTTCTCTCCATCATGGGTCCGTTATGTATGCTCCCGCAGCTTCTCGGCTGTCTCGGCGGCGTATTCACGGCAGCAGGCGTTGGGGATGTCGTTGCCAGTATTGTGGAGAAGATCGTTCCGAAGGGAAATGTCAACGTAGGTATCATCGTATTTGCGATCGGTATGGCAATATTTACTATGATCATGGGTAATGCATTCGCAGCCATCACGGTAATCACCGTAGGTATCGGCGGCCCCTTCGTTCTGGCATACGGCGCCGACCCGATCACCATCGGTATGCTGGCGCTGACCTGCGGTTACTGCGGTACCTTATGTACGCCTATGGCAGCTAATTTCAACATCGTTCCGGTAGCTATCCTGAACATGAAGGACCGTTGGGGAGTTATCAAGAATCAGGTGATCGTAGCCGGAATCATGCTGGTATTCCAGATCTGCTACATGATCATATTCAAGTAAACAGGATCCGGCAGGCACCATAAAATAAAAAAGGATGTGGAAAAAATGTCGCATAATATAGAACGCGGCGCCAAGATCGTGATAGAACATTGGATGCGTGTAAGACGTTGGGACAAGCTGCTTATCGTCACAACGAAAGAACATCTGGAAGAATTAAGAGTCCTTAAGGAATTCGCAGCAAAGCGGACGCGGTCAGTAAGCTCTCTGGTCGTAGAAGACACCGGAAGGCATGTGGGAGTCTTTTTTGACATGAATGAAGAAGTCTTTGACCCCTATACGGCGATCATTGCCGCGACAGATTACTCTCTCGTAACGACAAAAGCCGCAAAACGGGCGCTTCAAAAGCACAGGAAATTCCTGTCGCTGCCCTTATCTACCAACGACGGACGGTCCATGCTGGAGTATGATTTCATGACTATGGATACAAAGAAAAGCCGCCTTATGGCTAACGTGATCATGAAATATCTGCGCCACTGTACCACGATTCATGTAACAACGCCTGCCGGAACAGACCTGCACATATACAAAGCAAACCGGATCCCGGGATTCTTCAACGGTGTAACCAGGGACGGAAAGGGATATTCTTCCGCCAGCATTGAAGTCTACGTCTCTATTGAAGAGACCAAGACGGAAGGCGCCATGGTCCTGGACGGATCTCTTGGGTACATCGGACGTGCAGAAGAACCGACGAAGATCCTGTTCAAAGACGGCCGTATCACCCGGATCGAAGATACCCTCACCGGCGTCAGGCTCCAGCAATATATGGAGGATTATAATGATTCCCGCATCTATATAGGCGGCGAGTTCGGAATCGGCCTGAATTCCTATTCCAGGTGCCTCGGCAACTGCTATATTGAAGATGAATCCGCATACGGTACATTTCACATCGGGCTGGGAAGGAATCTGGCCCTTGGCGGACAGCAGAATGCCAACGGACATTTTGATCTGGTATGTCTGGAACCGGATATCTACACAGACAACCGGCAGATCATGCAGCAAGGCAAGATCATCATCCCGGAACCTGTAGTATATTAATTTTAAGGAGAGATAAAACCATGAAAGTATTAGTGACGGGATTCGACCCATTCGGAGGCGAATCCGTGAATCCGGCTTTTGAAGCCGTTAAGATGCTTCCTGACAACATCGCAGGAGCAGAAGTGATTAAGCTTGAGATCCCCACCGTATTCTTAAGGAGCGGCCCGGCAGTCGAAGAGGGCATCAAGAAATACCAGCCGGACATAGTGATCAACGTAGGCCAGGCAGGCGGAAGATCCTGCGTTACGATTGAACAGGTAGCGATCAATCTGGCCGAAGCCCGCATCCCGGATAACGACGGAGACCAGCCGTCCGGCGAGCCGCTGCAGCCAGACGGGGCTCCCGCATATTATGCTACCATCCCGGTAAAAGCAATCTTGAAGAATATCCGTGACCACAAGATACCATGCCACATCTCTTACTCGGCAGGAACCTATGTGTGTAACAGTGTAATGTACAACGTCCTTCACATGGCCGCGGAGAAATATCCGAACATACGCGCCGGATTCATCCATGTGCCTTTCGCGGCGGAGCAGGTTGTTGACAAGCCTAACGGAACACCTTTTATGTCTCTGGAAATGATTGCGAAGTGTCTGGAATATGCGGTTGAAGCATCGGTGAATAATTTCGCAGATATAGACGGGATCTTTGGAGAAACCCACTAAATGTAATACTGTATTTGTAAGAAATCCGCCCCAAAATCATGAGCCGCAGCAAGCTGCGCCGATTGATTTTGGGGCGGATTGCAGGAATGCGTTTTTAGACCTTCTGCATCTTAAGGCAGCGGTCGCACCAGCGAAGCAGATCCTTGTACACGTCCTCTCTCTTCGTCTCGTTCAGGATCTCATGTCTTAGTCCGGCGTACAGCTTCACGGCAGTCCTGCACCCTGCTTTCTTATAGCGCTTATACACCTTCCTCACATTCTTACCAAAAGCCCCCACCGGATCATCTGCCCCTGCAGTAAATAATACAGGCAGATCCTTCGGAATCTTCGCCATACTCTCCCTGCGGTTCAGGGTCTTCATCCCCTCAAACATCTGATAATACCCTCCAAGCGTGAAACGGAACATACACAGCGGATCACCCACATATCTCTGCTGATGCTCTTCATCCGAAGTGACCCATTCCCTTCCGGTCTTACTTGGTTCAAATCTCTTGTTAAAACTTCCGAAGCTCAGATTATCCACGAACTTACTGCGGTATCTCCAACCCTTGAACAGAGCGGCCGCACGGCAGATCATCTGTCCCGCCACAAGGAGCGGCAACGGCTGATAGCCGGTTCCCATGACGATCACACCCGCGAGCCCTTCCCCATACATCGTCAAATACTGCCGTATCAGAAAAGATCCCATGCTATGCCCCATCATCATATATGGCACGCCCGGATACTTCCTGGCAGTGATCACTCTTAACTGCTGGATATCACCGATCACACACCGATTCCCGTTATCCTCGGGGAAGTATCCATAATCCGCTTCGTCTGTGACCGACTTGCCATGACCCAAATGATCATGGCCCACCACATAATATCCATATCCGCACATATACTCGGCAAATTCATGATAACGCTCAATATACTCTACCATACCGTGGCAGATCTGAAGCACTCCTTTGACCTCGCAGGCCGGCAGCCATTCCACGGCATGAATCTGTGTCTTCCCGTCTCTTGACAGATAATAAAACTCTTCTTTCATTCTAACGGTCTCCCATCCGAATATAATCCCTGTGTTCTGCCAACGGCCTGTATGCCGGACGGATGATCTTATCCACATTCCGAAGCTCTTCCAGTCTGTGCGCGCTCCAACCCACGATACGGGCAGTCGCGAAAATCGGCGTATACAATGCCGGCGGAAGGTCTAACATACTGTATACCAGACCGCTGTAGAAATCTACATTCGCATTAACGCCCTTATAGATCTTCCTCTTCTCGGCAATCACCTTCGGCGCCATATTCTCAACCATCTCATAGAGCGCATATTCCTCCTCACAGCCCTTCTCCTGCGCCAACTGCTTCACAAACACCTTGAAGATATCCGCTCTCGGATCTGATATGGAGTAGACGGCATGTCCCATCCCATAGATCAGCCCCTTCTTGTCGAACGCCTTCTTCTCCAGGAGATCACAGAGATACCTGCGTACCTCATCCTCGTCCGTCCAGTCCTTCACTTCCTTCTTCATATCCTCGAACATCTGCGTTACTTTGATATTCGCGCCGCCGTGCTTGGGCCCCTTCAGTGAAGCGAGCGCCGCCGCGATCGTTGAATATGTATCCGTCCCTGAAGAGGTAACCACATGAGTCGTGAACGTCGAATTGTTACCGCCGCCATGATCCATATGGAGCACAAGCGCCATATCCAGAATCTTAGCCTCAAGCTCTGTATACTGCCTGTCCTCACGGAGCATCATCAGGATATTCTCTGCCGTAGACAATTCCGGCGACGGCGCATAGATAAAAAGATCCTCCCCCATCCGGTGGCTGTATGCATGATACCCGTATACCATCAGCATCGGGAACGCACTGATCAGGTTCAGACATTGGCGCAGCACGTTCGGAATCGATGTATCGTCTGCCTTATCGTCGTATGAGTAGAGATTCAGGATCGAACGTGACAGCGTTATCATCACATCCCGGCTTGGCGCCTTCATGATCACATCCCTCACGAATGTCGGAGGCAGCGTACGCCTCTCCACCAGCGTATCGTGAAACATCTCCAACTCCTTCTCTGCCGGCAGTTCCCCAAATAGCAGAAGATACGTGATCTCTTCAAATCCAAAATGGCTGTCCTCAAGAAATCCCTTGACCAGATCCTTGATATTATAGCCGCGGTAGTACAGATTACCCGCACATGGAATCTCTTCTCCGTTCACGACCTTCTTCGCGCATACATCTGATATATTCGTCAGTCCTGCAAGCACACCCTTCCCGTTCAAGTCGCGGAGTCCCCTCTTAACCTCGTATCTGGTGTACAGCTCCTTGTCGATCTCATTATTCTGAATACAGAGTTCTGCAAAATGTTCGATCTCCGGCGTAACCTCAAACAATGAAAAATCCTTCTTTTTATCCATATCTACCTCTCCTTTCTGTCGTACAGATAATTACTGAGCCTTGCAAACTCTTCCAGTGTCAGGGCCTCTCCCCTGACGCTGATGCCCTTGCCAAGCTTCCCGATCGCCTCCAATATCACCTCTTTCGAAAATACAATCTTATCTGAATTACTCAATCCATTGGCCAACGTCTTCCTACGCTGATTAAAGGATGCCCGTATGACGTCAAACAAGAGACGCTCGTCCTTCACCTCAACCGGCGGATGCTCATGGCAGGTCAGACGGATCACCGCCGACCCTACCCTGGGCCTTGGCATAAAACAATTCGGCGGTACATTCGCCACGATATAGGGGCTTGCATAATACTGCACAGCTAATGACAGCGCCCCATAGTCCTTATTGCCAGGCCCGGTCTGCATACGTTCCGCCACTTCCTTCTGTACCATAACGGTAATGCTCTCCACCGGCACATGCTCTTCAAACAATCCCATAATAATCGGCGTCGTTATGTAATAAGGAAGATTCGCCACCACCTTAACAGGCTTCCCTCCATGCTCCGTCAATGCAAGCTCCCGGATATCAAGCTTCAGGATATCCTCATTGATAATCCTTACATTCGGATATGCACGGAGAGTATCAGACAGGATCGGTATCAGATTCTTATCGATCTCTACGGCTACAACCTTCCCTGCCGCTTCCGCCAGATATTGGGTCATGGTCCCGATCCCGGGACCAATCTCCAATACCATATCTTCCTTATTAATATCCGCCGCACGGATAATCTTGTCAAGTACATGGGTATCAATCAGAAAATTCTGACCAAACTTCTTCTGAAATGAAAAATCATACTTCTGCAGAATCTCTATGGTATTCTGCGGAATCCCTAAGACCGGTTTATTCATATATTTCTCCCGAATTGTGGTAATAGAGATTATTATACATGATTTTCCGTTTGAATCATAGAGTAAAAGAATTAAATAATAATTAAGAATCTATGAATTATTTGCAATAAAAAATCCCATATGCTATTATAAACACACATAAAATCAAGAGATGGAAGGTGTATTAACCAAATGAGCAAAAGTTTTAATACTGACGGATCCTGTGATCCCAGGCTGCATTATATGGTAGATCTCTCTGGCCGATTACAAGAGATTAAGTCAATGGTAGATGCTGGGAAGTATTTTACCATTAACCGTGCACGGCAATATGGCAAGACTACTATATTAACTGCTCTGGCAGATAATCTGGCAGATGATTATCAAGTGATCAGCATGGATTTTCAAATCATGAGTTCTTCATCATTTGAAAATGAACCGGCGTTCGTCTCAGCTTTTTCTTCAGAATTGTTGGATTTGGTGCCAAACTTTCCTGATGATGTTGAAAAGAAACTCATTTCATTCGTAGAAAAAAAACACAGACAATATCACTCCAACCACTTTTTAAAGTTCTGAAAACATGGTGTCAAGAATCAAAAAGAAAAATTGTTCTTCTTATAGATGAAGCAGATACCGCTTCAAACAATCAGATTTTTCTTGATTTTCTCGCCCAGCTTCGCGCCTATTATTTGAAGAGACAGAAAACACCAACTTTCCACTCTGTAATCCTTGCAGGTGTCTATGATATTCGCAATCTACGACACAAGATGCAGCCCGAGGACAAACATGTGGAAAACAGTCCTTGGAATATTGCTGCTGATTTTCTTGTAGACATGAGTTTTTCTGCAAATGAGATTGCCGGAATGCTTAACGCTTACGAAGATGATTCCCATACAGGCATGAACATTGAAAAAATATCTCGTTTGATTTATTCGTACACAGCCAGTTACCCGTATATGGTATCCCGTATCTGTAACTATATGGATGAACGGCTCCCCGGTACAAAAGAATTTCCCGATAAAATTAGTGCATGGACCGATACCGGATTCTACGAAGCGGAAAAAATGATTGAAAAGGAAGACAATACTCTGTATCAATCTATGATCAGAAAACTAAAGCTGTATCCTGAGTTGAGAACTGTGCTGTATCAATTATTATTTACAGGGAAGCCTATTCCATACACTGCTACGAATGATTATATCAAAGACGCTGTCATGTTTGGCTTCATCCGTAATGAAAATGATACGGCTGTCATTTCCAATAGAATCTTTGAATCCGTACTTTACAATTATTTTATCTCTGCAGAATTCGCATCGAGCTGTTATTTCTGAAACCCATTATTAACGGTGTTGGCAGCTACAGTGTTGAATCCAGGACTCGGAATAACGAACGTATGGACCTGGTCATCCATTACCGCGGTCAGCAGGATGTCATCGAAATCAAGATTTGGAGAGGCAATGCTTATAACGAACGAGGTGAAGAACAGCTGTCTAATTATCTTGAGTACTTCCATCTCACCAAAGGATATATGCTTAGCTTTAATTTCAATAAGAAGAAGGCCATTGGCATAAAAGAGATTACACTTGGGAATAAATTATGGTGTTAGTCAAAAAATATGTTGGTCTTGCTGAGTGTCCAGATTTTGGGACACCCAAAGTAGTATCATATGATTATCTAATGAATTTTGAGGTGATAATCATATGAAAGATAAAATCAATACGCTGTTTGATTGCATTAAAAACCTATGTAACTCGGACTTGGAACGCATCATTAACTTTGTAATGGGGATCATTTCCGTTAATCAAAGCCTAGCTGACAGACCCCAATGCCCGTACTGTCAGAGTTCAAAAGTTATCAAGTATGGTCATGCAAATGGGAAACAGCGTTTCTATTGTCATGAATGCGGAAAGACCTACCTATACTCAACCGGTACACTGACGGCCAATTCGCATTTTAGCCGATCCATTTGGGCCGATTTCATTCATGACACACTGGTTGGTGCATCTCTGGACTTCTCTGCTGAAAAGTTCGGATTTTCTCATCAAACAGCATTTAATATGAGGCATAAAGTTCTTATGGCACTTCAGGACATGCTTGAAAAAGAGCCTGTTCTTCTTTCTGGTATCGCTGAACTGGATGAAACATTTGTCCTTGACTGCTATAAAGGAAAGACCGTTCCAACGGAAGCGAACCGTACTGCCCGTAAGCATGGAGCTATAGCAGCAAAACGAGGGATTTCAAATGAATATATCGCAATCTGCACAGGTATCCAGCGTGATGGCAAGGCAATAGCAGAGACCGTAAACCGCGCAAAGCCATCTGGCAAGGAATTGTATGAAATATTTGGCACACATATCTGCGAGGAGACTCTAATACTTACAGATGGACTTCGAAGCTATAACAGTCTGGGGGCAGCGACGGGTTGTACGGTTATGGATGTAAACCATGAAGAAAATAAGAAGCTGTTTAATCTGAATACAGTGAACAGCATGCATTCCTATATTAAGGAAACATACAACCATTACCGCGGAGTGGCAACAAAATATCTCAATCGTTACAATGCACTATTTTCGATAGCTTTCCGGTGTGCAGGAGGTTTAGCAACTTCTCTGTTTCTTTCATTGTGCAATATTGGAAACAGTTGCTATTGGCATGGTGTCTATGATGTACGCAATTATCGTCTGGTAATACTGTAATGAGATTAGACCAACATATTTATTGACTAACACCTAAATTATTAATAGAAGCTGTTGTATAACTTTTCTGATGTGTGGAGAGTGGGGGATGTCTATTTTCGGACATCCCTTTGAACCAATAGTGCTTCCGTCTTCTGAAATTCTATTCTCAAGTCCTTCTGCTCATTCTGCCATCTGCCGTTCCGGATTCTGATCCTTCGTTGAAACACGCGCGTAACCATATCTTTCCATTTGCATTTGCATTTGCCTCCCTTACATTTGATACTCAGATTATAACTTCCCAATCTGATGCAAAACAGTTCTTAAGCAGGCAACAAGAATCTAAAAAAACGTGTCTCCGGAAAATTCTTACCAAAGACACGTCTTTAACCTGTATGCATATATAATCTTATACGGCGGTCAGCTCCCGGCGCTATACAATGTACCGCTGATCGCGCTCAATAACTGTGTGATATCCACCGGCTTCGCCACATGCGCGTTCATCCCGCACTCAAGCGCCTTCCGCCGGTCCTCTTCGAATGCATTGGCCGAGACCGCGATGATCGGAATCCTGGCAAGCGACGGATTCTTAAGGCTGCGGATGGCCTGCGCCGCATGATACCCGTCCATGACCGGCATCTGGATATCCATCAGTATCACGGCATACTCTCCGGGCCGGGAATTCCTCACCATCTCCACCGCAATACTTCCGTCCGTCGCAGTATCCACAAGGAAACCCTCATCCCTCAGCAGTTCAACCTCCAGTTCCATATTGATCTCATTATCTTCCACCAACAGAACCTTATACTCCTGCGCCGCATCGACAGAACTCTTCTTCTTCATCTCAGATTGATGCATGCTCTCCTGCCGTATACGGAAATCAAGCGTCACCGTGAATCTGCTGCCTTCGCCTTCTACACTGTTCACCTCGATGCTTCCATTCATCAGATCCACGATCCTCTTCGCAATGGTCAGGCCAAGCCCCGTACCGTGTATACGGCTCATCGTCGTATTCTTCTGTCTCTCAAACGGCTCAAACATACGCTCCTGGAAGCTCTCGCTCATTCCGATCCCGTTGTCCTCAACCACAAACTGGTAAGATACATAATCGTTCTCTGTTCCCTCCAGTTCCTTGACAGTGACCTGGATCCTGCCGCCATCCTCCGTATACTGGACGGCATTGCTTCCCAGCCGCCAGAGAACCTGATTCAGCTTCTCCGGATCACTGTAGACCTCGCAATGCTTCACTCCCGAGACATCCAGAAGGATTGTAATATTCTTCGTATTCGCCTTGGGCAGGATCGCTTCATGCACTTCCTCGACACAGGCGCGGATATTACACTCTTCTTCCTCAAGATTCACTTCCGTGGTATCCATCTTGGATATCTCCAATACGTCATTGATCAGGTTCAGCAGATGTTCCCCGGATTCCTCGATCTTGTTCAGATATTCCCACACCTTATCCCTGTCATCTATGTACCGCTTGGCAAGACTGGTAAATCCTACGATCGCATTCATCGGAGTCCGCATATCGTGAGACATATTGGCCAGAAACGCATCCTTCGCGGCATTCGCCTCCTCTGCGCGCCCCAGCGCATCTTCAACCAGATTCTTCTGCATCATCTCACGCCGGATCTCGTCGTCCACGCTCCGATAGCCCATGACGATCTCCGACACCTGCTCCGCGGGACCTACATTCACCACACGAAGCTGCAGATATTCCACTTTCCCGTCCTTGATGATCCGGTAATTAATATAATACATCCCTGTCTCGGACAGTCTCTCCCGGATATAATCCGGATTCGTCGCCTCCTCCACGATCCAGCGGTCCTCCGGATGCACCCAGGTCTGAATATACTCCGCGTCAAATCCCTCGAACTCACACAGCCACCGTCCGCCGCCGAACTGATACTCTATCCGGTCACTGTGGCGGTATGTCTGAATCCGATTCTCATCCAGATCGGCATAGAAAATAGACTCATAATCCATACTGAGCCCTTCGATCACATTCATATGGCGAAGCTGTTCCTGATTGACAACCTCTAATTCCTTGTCATATTCCTCAATACGCTGCTTAAGGATCTCTTCCTTCTGAAGCTGTTCTGACAGCAGCTCCTCCTTCTCCTCTTCCTTCTGCTGCAGTCTCTCCGTCGCATCCGACAAAAACACATAGAATATATCCCCGACGATCCCACTGTGGATAAAATGCCCGTAATCCTCCACCCAGCGGACATTCCCATACTTAGTGACAATCCGATATTCCACGTAATCCAGATCATAGCGGCTCTCCTGGATCTGATACCAGATACTTTGCTCTACTTCCTCCAGATCATCCGGATGCACGATCCCGCGAAACGAATTCCCCGTCAATTCAACAAATTCCTCCATCGTATCGCATTCAAATATACGGAGCATCGCCATATTGGCATATATGATCTCTTCATCTCCGCCTGCCTGGTACACGAAGAAACCTCCAGGCATCTCGTCTGTTATCTTCTTCAGCATATCTTCCGCATTCATATTATAAATCTTCAGCAATGAATAAACGCTGTCTAACTCACCTTCCTTATTCTTCTTACGATTATTCAATGCCTCCCCTCCCTTCATCCTACGGCACTCCTGCATTCATCATTCATCATTCATCTTCTCATCTATCGTGATATCCATCTTAATTCCGTCCCGGCCTTCCATACCGGTAAGGAACAGATAGCGCACACCCTCTTTCGTCTCTTCACTGGTATATATATTATAACAACTGCGTCTCATGAATTCCGCCAAACGCAAAAATATGTCCTTTGCTGCCAGAAATGAAAAACTCTTCAGCGACATATGAATCTTAATGCCATCCTCGGCATCTGATTCAACCATATACTCTTCCACTGCCTCTTCCGCCCTGATAAACCCCTCTATATCTTCAAGGCTATCCGCTCCGATCTGCGAACGGAATCCCCCGAATATACGAAACCTGTCTGCCATACCTTACTTCCCCCTGTTGCCCTTACCTTAGCATGCATTTTATTATAACACATTTCCTTAGATTATAGAATAAATTTTCATTTAAAAAAGCTTTAAAAAGGCGTCCCTGATAACAGGAACGCCCTTCTGCACTTTTCTCTTATCTATTATCTATTATTCGCCCGGTCTTGCACTTCTCAGCTTGAACCGAGAAATCAGGGACTTCAATAACTGAGACTGACTGGATAACTCTTCGCTGGCCGCCGCGCTCTCTTCCGCCGTAGCAGAGTTCGTCTGAACCACGCTGGAGATCTGATCCATACCCATCGTTACCTGTGAGATCGCTTCTGCCTGGCTTACTGCCGCAGTAGAAATCTTATCCACATATGTAACAGCGCTCTTCGTACTCTCCACTGTCTCGGAAATCGCTTCCGCAGTACGGTCTACGATATTCGTACCGTTCTCTACTGCCAGGATCGTTCCCTCGATCAGCACAGTCGTATTGCTTGCCGCTTCCGCACTCTTGGACGCAAGATTACGAACCTCATCGGCTACTACCGCGAATCCCTTGCCGGCCTCACCCGCACGGGCTGCCTCTACCGCCGCATTCAGCGCAAGGATATTAGTCTGGAATGCAATATCCTCGATCGTCTTAATAATCTTGCCGATATCGCCGGACTTCTGGCTGATCTCACCCATAGCAGAGATCATATCCTGCATCTGCTCATTAGATACAGACAGCTTGCTCTGCGCTTCCATAACCTTCTGGCTTGCTTCTCTCGCATTCTCAGCAGTGTTGCTGACTTCTCTTGAAATATCGTTGATCGTTGCCGCCAATTCCTGTACAGAACTTGCCTGCTCGGTTGCGCCCTGTGACAACGCCTGCGCACCGGAAGACACCTGATCGGCGCCGCTTGCTACCTGGTCGGACGCATCATTGATCTGTCTCATCGTATCGCTCAGGCTGCGGTTCATCTTACGGATACATGCTAACAGAGGCTCAAAGTCTCCCTTGTAAATATTGTCCTCAGCAAAGAGGTCGAAATTCCCGCCTGACATCTGATCCAGCAGACGTGTCAGATCCCCTACTACAGCCTCCAGGCCTTCACAGGTATCCTTCACGCTGTTAACCAGCATACCGAACTCATCCGCGGAATCATACTCCAATGACTGCGACATATCTCCTCTGGAAAGCCCTTCCATCGCTTCTTCCACCTGATGAACCGGATTTACGATCATTCTCGTCACCCTTGCACAGATAATCATCGCAAGCGCGATCGCGACTACGGTAATGGCCAGGAGGATGATCATGCTCATGTTCGTCTCCCTCACGCTCTCATCCATAGTCTCTGCACGAATAGCCGCCGTATTCTCAATTAACTGATTAATATTAGATATCACTTCTTCAAGCGCCGGTGTACACTGTGTCCGCACCAGCTCCGCCGCGCGCATCGCGTCTCCCGACTTTAACTTATCCAGGATATCATCCGCAATACCAAGCCATTTGTTCAAAGAATTCTCAAATTCAGCCACTTCATCCTTATTCAGGATATCCAGGCTATGCAGCTTCTCCAGATTAGACTCAATACTTGCCTTGCTCTCGTCGATCGCCTGCAGGTTCGCCGCGTCTGTCTGCCCTGCTATGATCATATTACGCACATCCGTCGCCGCCATAAATGTTGCAATACGGCATGCCTTGACCGCATCGTCTGCCGCAACTGAGCCTTCCATAAATTCATTCAGATTATTGCTTGCCTTTCTTAGCTGTAAAATGGAATACAAGGATACTAAAATCGTCAGCACGAGCACTACTCCAAATGACACTAACAATTTAGATCTGATTTTTAAGTTCTTCATAGTTCTCTCCTTCTGTTTCTTCTAATCTAGCGGTCTCATCCGCCGTCTCTCTGTTCGGGGAATCCCCCGCTTCTTCTGCCTGCGCCGCCGTTCCTTCGGCCGTGCCTGCGCTGCTCTCATCGGGGCCTGCTTCCTCAGCCGCATCTTCCCCGCTTATATTCGGATCCGCCCCGCTGCCTTTGTCTCCTTCGGCCGCCTCAGGCATCTCCTCCTCTCCATCCTTCTTCCTGCCTATCATTCCTTTCAATTTTTCTTTTATATCCAACAATCTGACTCTAAGCCGAAATCCTGCTTTCTTACACTTATTTGTACAGATTCGTCTGATAAAACGCCAATTGCGGACAATCCAACAAAATACCAATAAAAACGGATACTTCTCAAGCGCCGGGAAAAACTGCATCATGTACTCTCTTGAAGGAAACCACCATGCCTGCTGCTTAAGAGCCCATTCCTTATCCCTGTCACGCCAGTAGAAATCCAGCCTCACCTTCTCACACGGCAGAAGCTCTTCATCCAGATGCTCATTCTCACGTCCGCGTGATAAGATATATTCTTCCAGTTCTATTGCCACCCCATATTGCTGCTCGGCTCCTTCACCAAACCAGAGTTCCGCAAGCAGCTCCGCCTGCCGGATAAATTCCTGCCACTTTGCCTTCTCCAGAAATTCTCTCACTGCCTTCCAGCGGAACTTCTCACCCAGAATCTTCTTAAACTGCCACAGATCCATAATATCCCGAATCTTCAGCTTACCCGTAATATACAGCTCGACCATCCTCGCCGCACGATACAGGTAGACCTCCTCATTCGTCAGCATATGTATGAACTTGTAAGACTCTATGCGCCGATAACTCTTAATAGAACCGGAAAAGTAATGCCTGATCACCTTATTCTCGATCGGCATTCCGTCATAGAATACAATACGGACACCAGGTACTCTCACATAGACCACTCCGCTGCCCATCGCTTCTTCCCGCTGCTCATAATCCATATCCAACATAATTCTATGGATCCTGGGCATCTCCTTCTTGTCCGCAAGAATCTCTATCTGTCTGATATGAGCCATCTCCGGCTTAGGGTACATCTCGGTTACTTCTGAATCTAACAGAAACAAAGCGTCTATCTTATGCCTCTCCAACTGCCACTTGATGACTTCATCTACCTTCTTGTAGGATTCATAAAGAAGAAGCTGCTTCCTGTAACTCTGATAAAACTCTGCTTCGCATTCTTCTGAGATCTCTTTTTCTATTCCTAAAAGCCCTATATAGACAATACTGATTACATCCTGATAATCGGAAACGTCTAAAAGCGTCTCCCATCTCATTCGCTTTCTCAATGTCTGGATCGGTTTCTGGTTAATGATAGCTGCCAGCAATATTAGCATGTATCTGATCTCGTAGCTAATAGCTCATTGCCTCCTTTCCAAACCGTCTACAAATTAGACTGCCGGCTTTCATCCCCTACTTTTAATTTATCGGACATTTTTAGGCAAATATAACATTTTTTCGCTAATTTTTTAGAATTCTTCTCTCCGCAAAGATATCCATTGATTTCTGGTTATAGATCGAACGCTTCTCGTCCGCCGCCATCCTTCCTGCGATCAGCGTGATACAGCGTCTCTTCATGATCGTAACCAGTCCCCGGGCATGACTCGCTACCAGGATCGTCATCCCTCTGTAGTTCAATTCCTCCAATAGCTGCATCAGGTCCCACGCGGAATCCGGATCAAGATTCGCCGTCGGCTCATCTGCGATCAGAATCTCTGGCTGAACCGAAAGCGCCCTCGCCAAAAGTATCCTTGCCTGTTCACCCCCTGATAACTCGTCCGGGTATGACTTGTACTTCTTCGCAAGACCTACCAGTCCCAGTACCTTAATGATCTTCTCCCGCATACGGTCATCTGCATTCTCCGTTGCGAGCAAAGCTAACTTAATATTATCATATACCGAACGATCTTTCAATAGTCCAACTTCTGGAGACATAATACCCAGCCTGCGCCGGTGTTCAGGGACCTTATTCCTCGTCATGGTATCCACCCTGCGGCCTTCCACTGTGATCTTCCCGGAAGTCACCTCCTCCTGCTTCATGATCAGGTTCAGCAACGTGCTCTTCCCCGCTCCGCTCTTCCCGATGAAGAATACGAACTCCCCTTTATCTATTTCAAAAGAAATATCGTGTAATGCAGTTTCGTTTTTAAATTTTTTCGTCACATGGTCAAAAATAATCTGCGCCATATATTCCCACCTTATTTTTCTTGCACATTTACCGATATATTTCTATTACGATCAATAATAGTTATTGTGTATATTTGTTACATATACTATACTGGTTTAAAATGAAACCGTCAACAACGATTATTTAGACACGGTGAAAATATGAAAAAGAAATTATTATGCGGTGTATTCATTATCGCATTACTGTTATGCCTGTACTTTGTTCGGACCGACCGTGCGTCGGGCGCTGATCCGGCGGCCGCTGACGGTCAGGCAGATAATACTGAACAGGGACCCCCGCCGCCGCGGGTGCTTCCCGACGCTGCCCCTGATCCGGAGGAAGCCCCGGCATTCATAGACGGTCAATACACTCTGTCTATGAGCAGCAGTATCGGCACCCTTACCTACTATAATCAATCCGACGTCCGCTGGGCTGACTTCCTGTACGGAGGACGCGATCCGCTCCATTCATACGGCTGCGGACCGACCGCTCTGGCTATGGTCGTGACAAGCTTTACCGAGCATACGCTCTCGCCTTCCGATATGGCGGCCTGGGCTGCCGACCACAATTACTGGTCCGCCGGCCATGGGACGAAGCACAACTTCATCATCGAAGGCGCAGCCGCGTTCGGCCTGAAGGCCGCTCCTTTCCAGAACTTCACAGAGGAAGGCGTGCTCTCTGAACTGCGTAACGGGCATATCCTGATCGCACTGATGGGTTCCGGGCACTTTACATCTAACGGGCACTTTATCGTCATTGCCGACGACTGGTCCGGCAATCAGGTCCGTATCGCTGATCCCGCCAGCCTGGAGAATACACAGATCCCCTGGGATATCTCGGTGATCTTAAGCGAACTGAACGCCGCCGCCAATTCTGGCGGGCCGGTGTGGAGTATCTCTCCTTAATATGATCATACTGTAAAAAGTCTGCAGCACATTAACTGCTGCAGACTTCTTTTCTTTTGTAAAATTATTTTTATTCTATTATATCGGCAGCCCGTTAATGAGCCGCCTGATAATAAGAATCCTTTCCGGCAACTCTGGAATTGAACACCTTGTCAACATCTATCGTCCGTTTCAGGACCTGCTGAAGCTGAGTGCTGAGTTCTAAGATCTTCTTCTCCCCGAACGCTTCCGGCTGATACTTGCTCTCTGCGTTCAGCCAGGATCTGAGCTTCTCCTTATCCTCACCGCCGACTTCGATCAGCATCTGAATCTCCCGCTTCGAATCCAGGAAACGTTCCAATTCGTCCTGCCGCATCTTCATCAATAACTGAGCCGACTCCTGATCGTTCCTGGACAGGGCATCCGCCATCTCCTTCGTCACTCTCTCGATCTCTACCATATGCCTGTAATTTCGCTGTACCCGCTTAAGGATCTCCATCAATAGTTCTTCTCTGTTCTCCATACGACTTCTCCCGTCTATACAGCAGCCGTCTTCTTACTGGCTTCTTTAAACGCATCCCTGAGCTCTGCTACAAGGGGCTTCAATTCATCAACTACAGCGCTGTTACGTCCGGCCTGCAGCCTGCTGAGTTCATAGAGAAAGAACTCATACATCCTTCTCAGCTCATAGCTGATACTATACTCCATATTCAGCGTCTCATCAAGATACCGCACGATCTCCCTTGACCGCTGAACTGACTTCTCAAACAAATCATAGTCTTTATTCCCCAACGCGATCTGTGCCCTGGTGAGCCGTTTGATCAGCTCATCATACAGAAGCAGAAGCATCTCACTATGCGTCATCGTATTCACAGACTGCATCTTATACTGTTGATATCCATTCTGGTACATATTCTTCCCCTTTTTTGCTCTTAATAGCCGCCAAGCTGGCTTAAGAATCCGCTCTGACTATTCATCTGGGAGATCAGTGTCTCTAAGCTTGTAAACTGCTTAATATAGCGGTCTCTCTCTGTTTCCAGTCTCTCTTGGAACTTCGTGATCAACTTCTCGATCTCCTGCAATTGCTTATACATGGTATTCTCTGTAACACTCATCGGCGAACTCTCATGCCCGGCCTTCCGGATCAGGATACCCTTGCTCTCCATTGCTCCGGTAGTATTGACATATTTGTCCATCACATTCTTAAGAGCCGTCGCAATTCCTGTTGAAGTGCCGTTTCCATTGGTATTCGTAACAGATGATTCTGCGAATATCTGCTGTACTCGCTCTGGATTGCTTGCAAGCGCCGCACGGAATTTCGACTCATCAAATGTCAGCTTACCGTTGTCGGAATAAGTGCTGGATGTCGATATACCCATCTCCGCCAATTCCTGAGCGATACCTCCGCCGATTATGAAACGCAGGTCACTGCTTAAGCTTCTGATATCACTGTCTGCATGGAGCAGGCCTTCCTTAGCCTTCTTCTCCCATGCCTCGATCTCGTCCTCTGACAGTTCTTTCTTCTGCTCGGAGGTAAGCGGTGCGTAATCACGGTCCGGTTTGGTGGTCAGTTCCTTGTTGACCAGTTCTATAATGGCGTTGTACTCATCTACCATGGCTTTGACTGCGTCTACGATTGAGTCGGCGTCTACTTGGGCGTCGATTTCAACTGCCATGCTAGGATCATCTATCAAATCATCACCTTCGTAGCCAAAGGTTCCTTTTACATTGATAGTCAAGCCATCTATTGTAAATGAATTCGTTCCACGCATCACTTCTACTTCTTCATCGGATCCGGCATATTTGATTGCAACGATTGCATCCTGACCAGATATTCCATCTTTAGCAACATCATCGGTAGATTTAACTCCAAAAAGTTTTTCTGCAACATCTCCTGTAATCTGAATCTTTCCACTGGCACCATCTTCTTTTGAAGTAAAGGTAAACTTATCTGCCGCTTCCTGATAGGAAATCGTTACACGCGCACCACTGCTGTTAATCCGCTCCATCAGGGAATTCATGGTATCGTCTTCATAAACTTTTATTTCCTTATCATTGATTGAAAGGGTCGTATATTTTTTTTCGATTTCATTCCCTTCGGCATCTTTTATTTTCTCTGTTTGATCAAACTTTAAGTCAGGATGTTTTAACTTAAGCTGCTCGTTCATATTGACACGGTTAGACATACCATCCTGTAATCCTAATGCGTATTTTACATCGCTGCTTCCTGATACTAACTTCAATACAGAGGTTGTATCATCACTGCCGTCTTTAGGATTTTTAGTCTTTAGAGTAATTCCTCCCTCAGCCGATGTACCAACTTCAATCCTCCCCTTACCGAAAACATCGTCTAATTGCATCTGCATGGATTTCTTGATTGCAATCTGTACTGCTTCATCTTTATTATCTATTACAGTACCATCATCATCTGTTATTGGATAGTTGTTTGAATCCATCAGCGCTTGTAAGGCATCCTTATCCGGCATTTTTATCTCTGCCGTCTTTCCATTATAAGAAAAGGTTAACGTCTTACCATCTAATAATCGCGCAAGATTTACATGATCAACTAATTTATCAGTTGCATCTTCTCCTGCTACTATTGTTTGAGAGGCAGAACCGGCTACTGGTTTAAAATCTTTAAATCCTAAATACTCCATAGCAGATCCGCCGGTTACTTCGAAGTTATTGCTCTCCGGAGTCGTTGTAAACTGAATCTTTCCATTAGTATCCTTCCCAAACTGAACATAATCAGAAAGGTGTTTCCCGCCAGAAACTTCGATATTCTCTAACTGCTTATTAATTGACTCTATAGCTTTATCCGGAGTGCTGTAATCATATTTTACCACGGTTCCGTCGGCTAATTTCCCTGATTCTTTCAAGGTAAGAGAATATGTCTTAGCGCTTGAATCATTACCTAATTTAAAATCTATATCCTTCCCGATCAGCTGCTGTATATCGTATGTCTTACTTGTATCAATCTTCCCTGTAGACAAGGTCTGACCTGAAACATTAGCCGAAGTAGACCACTTCGCCTTCTGTGCCAACTGCTTCACGCCCAAGATCGATACGCCATCAGCTGACGACCCGCTTCCGGACACAGACACATACTTGCTGTTCGTACCTGTCACTGACAGCTGATTCCGCCCCCAGAACATGGAACTGAACAGATTCGTCTTAGAACTCCATGATGATGTATATTTATTCGCAAAATCAAGCAGCTGGCTGGCAATGTTCCGTACCGCTGACTGCTTCCATTCTAACTGCTGCTTCTTCTGCTGCTGCTGAGTAATCTTACTGGTAGTACCGGAAGTCATACCCTCAATCAGGGTATCTCTGTCCAGACCGCTGGCAAGACCGCCGTAACCTCTGATACCGTTGCTTGTTGATGTGCTCAATCCGCCTATTGATGTTGACATAGCTATCTCTCCTTTTCATTCTTTGCTTATTAAACATAAAATGCTCAGCCTTAATTGTATCCTGGGCCTTGCATTATCCTGCCCGGTTCCTGTAAACTTACATATAAACCGTGATATTACAAATTCAAAATTATTCTGTACTTATTTATCGGCATATAGTATACTTTAAATAATAGTTAGATTTAGTTTAAATTACGAATGGAGGAATTTATTTTGGCTACTATCATCGCACTTACGAACCAGAAAGGCGGCGTAGGCAAGACAACCACATCCAGCGCCCTGGCTGCTGGTCTGTTCTCTTTTCATGATAAAAAGGTACTGGCAATTGATCTGGATCCTCAGGGAAGTCTTGGCTTCAGCCTCGGTCTCGATATCGAGAACTGTAAGACGATCTATGACGTGCTGACCGGACAGGTGCCTATCAGGGAAGCGATCCAGGAGACGGATTATTGCGATATTATTACCTCGAATATTTTGCTGAGCGGTGCAGAGCTTGAATTTACTTCATCTGACCGGGACTTATTGTTGAAGAAGGCTCTGATACCTGTTAAGAGTAATTATGATTATATTATCATCGACACGCCGCCTGCTCTGAATATACTTACGGTGAATGCATACGCGGCGTCCAATCACCTGATCATACCGATGGCGCCGGAGATCTTAAGCCTTCTCGGCGTCTCCCAGCTTAAGGAGACCATAGATTCTGTCCGGCAGAGCGTGAATCCGAATCTGAATGTGCTGGGTATCATCTTAACGAAGTTTAATCCGCGGACTCTGCTTGCCCGTGAAGTGAAGGAGATGGCGGAGAATATCGCCTCTCAGATGGGTACCCGGGTATTCGCTAACCAGATCCGTACAAGCGTTACCGTTGCCGAGGCTCCGGCACATGGACTCAGCGTATTCGACCATGCGCCCCATGCCAACCCATCGCTTGATTATCAGGAATTTGTTCAGGAGGTTGTGACCAGAACCTCATCCAATATAACACAGGGAGGTGCTTCCAATGGCCAGGAGAAGTAATAAGACCGCGCATGTACTGAATCTGCTTGCCGGACATGATGCGCAGAACGATTCACAGAATGATTCACAGAACGACCCGCAGACCTCAGCCGAAGGAGCTGACAACACGGATGCCTCTGCTGCTGCCAAACCTAAGACGGCAGCCTCATCCGCCCCGGCTGAAAAGGAACCTGAGAGACCCGCTCCCGTTGTTCAGGCTGCACCTCAGAACATTTCCGTAATTGACAAGACGGAAGATGATCCTGTTGCAGATCTGATACAGCAGAAGTTAATGGACGAATTCGAGCAGAGCCAGCAGAGTTCTCCTGCACAGGAAGCTGCGGCCGGGACGGATGCAGAACCACCGGCTGATACAACAGCCGAAGCTGTAACAGAAGAATCAACCGGGAATGCGGCCGGCACATCTGACAGCACAATCCCTGAAGCTGTACCGGATGAGGATTCCGGCTTAGCTATTGATGCCGCATCAGATGAGACTTCTGATGCAACTGTTGAAGCTGTATCAGATGAGAATTCTGATGCAATTGTTGAAGCTGTATCAGATGAGAATTCTGATGCAACTGTTGAAGCTGTATCAGATGAGAATTCTGATGCAATTGTTGATGTTGAAGCTGAACCAGAAGAGGCTTCCGGCCCAATTGCTGATACTGCACAGGAAGTAGCTGCTGATACAACTGCTGATACTGCGGCTGATTCGGTAACTGAGACTGAAGCCGCCCATTCCCAGGACATGGCATCTCCTGCACCGGAGATCTCCTCTCCCGAACCTGAGCCGGAGCCGGAACCTGAGTTCGCCTATCTGAATGTTATGGAGCGAATTGTTGAGGACAAGATCATATACTTTATGCGGCAGTTCGATGTCTGTACCTGTGCCCGCTGCAAAGCAGATACCGTCGCTCTGACAATGAACGGATTGATGCCCAAGTATATCGTTACCACTCCGGCGGCAGTCGATCCTCTCCTCAGTTACTATACGAACAGGCTGATCTCTGATGTTACGGTAGAAGCCACGAAGGCATGTATGACGATCAAAGAGAATCCCCGGCATTAACGGGTATATTATAATGGAGTTGCTGCAAAGCAAGACTATGGTTCAACGTCCATCTTTGCGGCAACTCCATTTTATTGAGATAGATTCTGAGAATCAGACCACAGCTTCTATCAATATCTTATCCCAGCTCCAGGCAATCTATAAGCTGAGTTTCTCCCCGTTCATTATATGCATTACCGCGCCATAGTTTCAGTTCGATAATAAATTGTGTACCAAGGTAATCAATAATCAGATCTGTGCGTTCCTGATTCCTGGTTCGCGCCTCCACATAGTAATTACCAACACCATTGATGATTGGCTTTAGATAAAGCATAAAATACCGTCGTCCATCCTCTTCATAGAACTTCTGTCCCCGATCACCATAGATCTCATCAAAATGTTCTACAAATTTCTCGAGGACACGTTTCATGTCAAGCTGTCCCTTCTGAACAAATTGATTTTTATCAAGGGAAGCTCTTTGATATAATTCACCGCCCTGAACTTCCGGAAGCGTAAGAAAATAATTATACAACCGTGTTTCAAATATCCTGTTCGCAATCCGTACCGTTCCGTTCTCCGTTTTAACTAAACCAAACATTCTCGCATTTCTGACAGCGCTGTCATCAGCAGCATATGCGACTGGCTGTCCTTGAAATAATTGTCTCCAAATAACGGACTTCAACTCAGGGTATTGATTTATCTTATTTATCAGAGAATCGAATAATGGGTTATTCTCTTCCAACAACATTTTCACAGCTGCAAGATATCCTTCCTCAGTCCATGCGCCTGCCTTGTCTGGATATGCTGCCGTTCCCGCGATCCGTTCATCTATTAATTTACATATGCGCGACACCAAATATGGATAACCCGATGTATAATCATAAAGTAAACCGGCAATCTTTTCAATATCCATACCAGTATGATAAACATCCTCATACTGCCTAAGCATTCCTTCTATATCTTTTGCGAAAAAACTCATCTCTACATCAAAATCAGCCGCAATGTTCCATGGACTATTTTCCATATGCTCCTCATCCGAACGTATCTTTCTCTTAATATTACGCACATCATATACCCCCGCAAGAATCACTGATCTGAATGCCGGAATCTCATCTCTGCCAAGATATGCCGCCCGCAATTGTGCAAGAAAGTCAAGAAACACCTGATTATTTGCCGCCGTATCTATCTCATCTACTATTAACACCACTGGCTGTCGGGAGCATTCACACCATTCGCTGAAACAGGAAAATATCTCTGCCATTCGAACACATCGGCTGCTATTGCCGGCAAGATTGGCAATATCTTGTTCTACCCCTGCCGGAACCCCGGCCATACGCCTTATCTTTTTATTGACCTCCCTTGCCAAAGCATGCACAAACACACTTCCGTCCATATATTCGCCAGATTCTATATTCTGAAAATCCAAACTCACCACCTGATAATCTTCTTTTAGATATCCTGCAAGAGCACGCAGCAAAGTAGTCTTTCCATATTGCCGCGCTCTGCTGATAACGAAATACTCCCCGCGATCTATCATTGATCTGATCTCCCTAAGCCTACTCTCGAGATCAACGACGAAATGCCTGTCTGGATTGCAGGCACCGCTGACATTAAAAGTCTTACTCATCCGTCAACACCACCTCTCTTGCTCCCATTGTACACAGCATTTCCACAGCAGTCAACAATCCCCGGAAAAAACATCGCCTCAATCTAAGTATATCGTTACCACGCCTGCTGCTGTCGCCCCTCTTCCAAGCTACTACACGAACAGGCCGATTTCTGATGTTACGGCAGAAGCCACGGAGACTGATTCGTTCTTGAAAAAATGATTGCGTCTTTCGTCAGCATATGCTATACTCCATTCTAAGAATTCTAAAAGGCATTCGCTTTTTATATTCTGACCGGCAGTTCGCCGAATATTTATCCAATAGTTATTTTATAATACCTGGTTTTTACTTCTTTAGATTTCGAAGATTGTTATCTGTAAAGCCTGTAATAATTTCTGATTTCTTTACAATTCTCGCTTTTCTGATACTGTATTTTATGTTATGATTATACATAATATCAAGGTCTTCTTAATCTGATCTCGTAATTCCTTGCAGATGAAAGGAGACTTTTTATGATTTTTATTAACAACACGCCTATGGAAACTCAGACACCGGACGATTTTATTATGCTCCCCACCAATGATGTCTGCTTTGCCGGGCTCATGGAGAATCCGAAAGTCCGAAAAGGATTCTGTGCCGCTGTTATGCGGGTCCACCCGGAGGAGATTGCCGAGACGGAGCTTCTTCCCACACACCTGCGCCGAGAATACGCTGATGATAAACTCGGAATCCTGGATGTGCGCGTGAAGCTGATAGACAGCGTTCAGATCAACTTGGAAATGCAGGTGCGCAATTACGAATTCTGGGATGAACGGGCCTTATTCTATATCAGTAAGATTTTTTCTGATCAGTTGAAATCTGGCGATTCCTATGGAATGTTACAGAAGTGTATTCATGCGCTTTACAATGATAAGATGGAATTACAGATCTTAGAACTTAAGAAGCTTCCTAAGCAAATCACCTCAGAGGAGGATATCGTTCAGTGGATGCGTTTCTTTAGCGGTAAGAACAGAGAGGAGTTTAAGCTTATGGCACAGACAAGCGAATATTTTGGAGAAGCTTATGAGGCGTTGCAGAAGTTAAGTGCGGATGATCTGAAACGTCTGGAATACGAGGCTCGTGAGAAGGCCTTGAAGGATTATAATACTAACATGAGCAGCGCTAGAAATAGCGGAATCCGCCTGGCCAGCAATGTATGCCGTCTGCATTCACAGCATCTTTCTAACGAAGCGATTGCTTCTGAATGCGATATTTCTCTGGAAGAGGTTCAGGAGATCGTGGCTTTATTCCATCAATAAGTATGTCTCTTAAGAGTTCTTAGGCGCTGACATACGGCGCAGAAAAGCGCCGCCCCAATCCATTCCCTCTTCATGGATTGGGGCGGCGCTTTTATTCATCCTCTATCTTCCATTCTTAAGCCGGAACTTTCCGGTCTCTTCTCTCAGCAAACGAACCTGATCGAACAATTCCTCGCTGACCGCCGCGGACTCCTGGCTGCTCGCCGAGTTCGTCTGTACAACATCGGCGATCTGGCTGATTCCGTCCGTTACCTGCTTAATAGATTCCGCTTCACCGTTAATCGCCTCGGTAATAGAACTGATCGCACTGTTAGACTCCGTCACAAGCTCCAGCGTCTTAGCCAGCGTTACGGATACCTCGTCGACGATATGTCTTCCCTTCTCTGTAACATTCACAGAATCCTCGATCAATTCCTTCGTCTCCTTGGCCGCCTCATCAGACTGTGCCGCAAGGCTGCGGACTTCATCCGCGACAACAGCGAATCCCTTACCTGCCGATCCTGCGCGCGCCGCCTCTACCGCCGCATTCAGCGCCAGGATATTCGTCTGGAACGCGATATTCTCGATCGTACCGATGATCTCACCGATCTTCTGGGACGCCTGCGTGATATCCTTCATAGCAGCAACCATCTCTTCCATCTGCTGGCCGCTGACTGTAACCTGCTCGCCTGTCAGGCGGGCGTTCTCACGTGCGTTGTTCGCCATCTCAACATTCTTGGACGCATTCTTAGAGAGCTCATCCAACGTTGCATAGAGCTGCTCCACAGCGCTCGCCTGCTCGGTCGCACCCTGTGCCAGCGACTGAGATCCGCTTGACAGCTGCTCTGCATTGCCGGAGATCTGATGCTCGGCTCTTCCGATACTTCCAATCGCTGACGACATAGTTGCAGTGAAACTGTCGATTGATTCCTCAATGGAACGGAAATCACCGATGAACTCAGTTGAAGTGCTGACGTTAAAATCACCTCTCGCCAGCTGTCCCATGATCCGGTTGATATCCTCCACATACCCCTGGATTACTGACAGAGAATTTCTTATAACGCTTGCCAGTTCGCCCAGCTCATTATTCGCTTCATAATCAAGATCTAATTCCAGCTTGCCATCCTGCAGCGGACGTACCTGACCGCTGATATATACCATCGGCTTCACGATCTGTTTTAATACATAACGAACCAGGCTCATCAGGAATATAAGCGCCAGGAAGAAGCAGATCCCGGATACGATCTGTACGATATGGAGAGTTCTCTCCATACTCGCCGCACTCTCATCCTTCAGCATCGTTCCCTCTTCCACAACCTCATCCAGATATCCGACCAGCGTCGCCAGATTCCCCTGGATCGTATCCTGATAATACTCCTGCGCACGATCCGGATCTGTCTTCAGCAGATCCAGCACATAGCTGGCAGACTCATGAAGTTCCTTATGCAGCGGCTCCAACTGTTCTCTCAGCCCAAGTACCTTTTCATTATCTGTATCCGCCTCGCCGTAGAGCCACTGTCCCAGGGCACAGGTAGTAGGATCTATACTTCCGGTAAATTCCTTTCCCGCGTACAATGTATTACTTAATCCGGCAGACCATTTGTAATGTGCCACCTCTGCTTTCTCGATCGTGTCCAGCAATGTAGTCGCTGCAATGCTGTCCCTCTGCGTATCTTTGATCACAAAAATATTCGCAGTTACTGCAAAACTATAGATGAGCACGGCAGCAACCGTAGTCGCCACCCGAATCCCCACCATCTTATTGATACTCTTTCGCATGGATAACTCCCTCTTTTCTTCACTGTCAAATATATTTTATGCGGCTGCGGAAAAATTCTTGCCATCCTGCTGCTGCATAGCTTCCGCCGTATCCGGCTTAGATGCCGTCGTAGTCCTCGTCGTTCCGCCCGATACATAGACTCTGCCGCACTCCGGGCAGATCGACGTATGCATCGTAACCGACTGGCTTACTACACGGCGGTCTTCACGCTTTGCAGCCGCGCGCTCACGCACCACATGCTCCATCTCATGGCCTTTGACCGCTGAAGCTGCCTGATCCGGCGATATATGTGTAGGTGTTTTAAAAGAAACTCCCGCATCATCCGAACCATCCTGATATTTTCTCTCCTTGCAGGTCTGACACTCGGCGTCCTCTGCCGCCTTCTGCGCTGCATCTACGCCTGCGCCTTCTTCCTTGGAGGGATCCGCATACTGGATCCGCATACGCACCGCCAACTCCGCAGGATCCATTCCCTTACGCAGGAATGGGATCGTATTCGCGATTCCGTTCGTCCCGTTCACATTCACAGCCCCTATCGGGCTCACAGGCTCTACAGGCGTCCCCGGACTTGCGCCCCGAACCGCACCGCCGGCTCCGATCCACTGACCTGCCGTCACTCCCGACACAACGCCGGCTCTCTGGCCTGCCGTCACTCCCGCCGCCGCTCCGGTTCCCTGACCGGCAGACACACCCAACGCTGCTCCGGCTCCCTGACCGGCAGACACACCTGCCGCCGCTCCGGCTCCCTGACCGGCAGGTACAGGAACCGTACTCGCACCGTTAACCTCCCGGCCAGCCGCTACACCCGATACCGGCGCTGCCGCTCCGACACCTCTGACACCCTGCACCGGCTGCCCATATGCGCTCCGGGATACCGCATCTACACTCCGTGCACCCTGCAAGGCAGCGCTTGGGCGAACATACCCGACATGTCGTCCCGCATATGGATTAACTGCCGAAATACCTCCTACCATAACATTCACCTTCCCATCACACTAACAAGAATCTATAACAAGAATCTATTCAGTAACAGAGCCGCTTGCCTGAACTGTTACTCTATTCGTTCTCGGACATGCCGACAACATTCTCCCAGATGTTGTTCACTTCCTCAACACAGTCCATATAGATCTGTGCCAGCTCATTCGTCTTAAGTCCGAGTTCCTCAGCTATCTCCTTGATCTCAACCCACTCGGCCTTCTCATAGCAGAGGATCAGTTCGAACAGGCGTCCCGCCTTACCCTCTCCGGTAACAAGCGCCGTCTTCACTTCCTCCACGATCGGGATATCTTCAAGGATCTCTGCCATCGAGGCGTCGATCATATACTCGAGAGTAGAGAACATACCCATAAGATATGCGTCGGACATATTGATGGTGAAGTTCTTAAGCTTCTTCACCAGCGCAGATGCGAAGTTTGCACGCATGAAAGACGTCTTCAGCAGTTCCTCTGATGAATTCTCCTTATCCTCAAAGCTCAGCAGATAGATCCACTGCTTCAACTGGCTGATTCCCACGCGCACCAACGCCTGACGCACTGAAGTCGTCTCATGATGCACCGCAAAATACGCTGAATTCGCCATACGGAGCAGCGCATATGTCAGCGCCGCATCCCTTGTGATCGTCTCCTCTAATACCTCCACATCCGGCTCATCCTTCGTGATCTCTATAATGAGCTGATACAGATTGCCCTGCATGAAATCCAGCTTATTGGTCTTCGTTATCGTAGCTCCTGAGATATAGCTTCCCTCCACGAAATCCGCATTCAGCTCCACTGCACAGTCATATGCTTCCTTGCTGTTCACGCCTGTTGCAATGAACTTCTTCTGGAATCCGTGAGCCATATCCACAACATTGGCAATAGAACGCTTCTGCGTCTCATCCATATTACCTGTTACATCCAGCTTTATGTAATCTACGTATTCCAGCATACTGAAATACTTCGGTGTAAACTGGAAATCATTGATCGCAAAATGATACCCGTCCTCACGGTACTTACTGATCAGGATCGCCGCAAGAGAATGGATCACAATATTGTCTCCGATCTGTATTACAACCTTATCCTTATCAAATATCTTCGGCGTATTCCTGAATAGAAGCGTCGGCGTAAATGTCATGAACGTCTTCTTATCCTTGAAAATACGGTCAGAATTCTCAGACAGGAACGACACCATCGTATTCGCCGCAACGCTGTCCGAACTTGGATTATACAGACTATCCCTGTCCTCCTGGATCACAAGCTCATACCCGATGACCGCATCGGTCGCCTGATCCTTAATAGCCTGTCTTACAACACAACTATCCATTATTACTCTCCTCCCCGGTCTAAGAGCTCATCCATAACCTCTACCAGACGCCCAATCTCAGGCTTCGATAGCTGTTCGTTCGCTCCCAGCTGCTTTCCTTTAATCCGCATCTCTTCGTTGATCAGTGAGGAAAAGATAATAATCGGCATCCTCTTCATCTTCTCGTCATCCTTCACCAGCTTGGTCAGACGATGTCCGTCCATCTCCGGCATCTCAATATCCGTAATCAACAGCGCCGCCCGCTTATAGAAATCAGGCTCGTTGCGGATACTGCTGAGATAATCCCATGCTTCCTTGCCGTTATTAAAATTCATAAGATTACTATAGCCCGCACGGAACAGAGAATCCTTGATCATCTTAGTCAGAAGGATCGAATCCTCCGCAAGGATGATCCTGTTATCCCTTGGAATCCTGTCTCCTAACCTGTCGATCTCATCCACCTGGATGCTTGTCTCCGGTGCGATCTCTGCCACGATCTTCTCAAAATCCAGAATCGTAACCAGTTGTCCGCCGCACTGGGCGATACCTGTCGCAACTCCGTCTTCTCCGTTCGTGAGCGTCTTATCCGGCTTCTGGATATCCTCCCAGGAGATCCTGCTGATTCCAACCACCGTATGCACGCGGAATGCTATATGCATCTTATTGAAATTCGTGACAATGAACAGATCCCTCTCATTCTTATCTCCGCTGTCACCTGTCAGATATTTCGGCAGATTGATCACTGTAAGCAGGATATCCCTTGGCTTGAAAATCCCCTCAACAGCTCCATGAGAATGCGGCACCGGCTTCACTTTATCCGCCATCATGATCTCGCGTACCTTCGCCACATTGATTCCGTACAATTCACCAAATATCGTAAACTGCATAATCTCAATTTCATTTGTTCCTGATTCCAATAAAATCTCTGTATCAGCCATACACACTCACTCCTTTATATTCTATGTATATTTATCGACGCAATATTCTCTCAGAATAAGGGGTTAAAGCATACGTTCCGGCTTCCCGGCCGACCTGATATACACCTGTCCCGTCGCCACATCAAGCAGCATGGTCCTCGCATAATTAGCGCCGGTATCTTCACTGGTGACGCGTAACCCTTCCGCCATCAGGATTCTCTTCACGTTCTGAGCATTCCGTTCACCGATATTACCCAGGCCGCCGCCGCCCTTCATCTCGAACATCTTGGCGCCCCCGGCAATCTTCACTACAAGCCGCCTCTTCGTAGCTCCGAACGCAGTGAGCTTACGAAGCGTCTCCTTAACTCCCGAATCCGCAAACTTAAAGACGTTGCTGTCACTTGCTTTCCCTTTTTCTGGCAGCATGATATGAAGAAGCGCTCCAAGCTTGATCATCGGATCGTAGAACGAGACCCCGATGCATGATCCCAGCGCGTATGTGATCAGTATACCCTCCTGCCTTGTTATCTTCATATCTGCAATTCCGACCGATATCTTTTTTTCCATTGACTTACTCAACTCCTAGCTTTTTCATAAGAACATTCAAAGACTCTACGTCCGGCAGAAGCAGCATTGTGCTGTCCAATGCTTTCCCGTCTATTTTAAAATCTCCTGTTATCATCATAATCTTGTCTGAATGCTGTCCCATCATCGCGATCGGCACGCTCATGATCCCGCCAAGCATATTAATGGCAAGCTGCGGAACAGACAGCTCTACGTTCACTCCCGTCAGGGAAGACATTGCCGTAATATATGAGGATATCACAATATTCCCGATCTCTATCAGAACAGAGGAATCGATCTCCTCCATCGCCAGAAGATCTGACTCCGTCTTGCCAAGCATCCTGAACAGGATCTCATCCGACACTTCTTTTGTCAGGACAAACAGCATGATTCCGCTCACTTCTCCTGCCATCTCTACAAATATAGCTGCAACCAGTTCTTCCGGATCCCCAAGAATTGCAAGCGCCGCATTGTAATCCAGAATCTTTACAGACGGAACAGCCATCTGTACCTGGGTACTCAGCATACTCGACAGTGCGGTTGCCGCATTGCCGCCGCCGATCGTACCGATCTCTTTTAGGATATCCAACCCCAGCTCGTTCATCTCTTCATATGTTTTTATTGCCATAAGCCACCTCTCTATGCTCTCAGCGTATTGATCGTATTCACAACCTCATCCGATGTCTGTACCATCTTAAGCGCATATGAATACGCCCTCTGTGCCTCGATCATACGTGTAAAATCATCTGCTACATCCACTCCCGACATCTCCAGCGCATGGTCAATGAGCTTCGCGTCCCGCATAAGGAATGGCTGCCCGTTCTTAAGAACCGGCACAAACTCGTTGTTCCCTGTACTCTGCATCCCGTCAAGGATATTAAAGCCGTAGACACCGATCTGGCCGCTTAGTTCCCCAGCATTACCGTCCAGCACCCGGATCGGATTACGGTTCTCATCTAACACAAAATTCCCGTTGTCATTCACCAGATAAAATTCATTGCCGCGTTTTGACATGCTGAAATGCCCGTTTCTCGAATATGTAATCTCATTCGTAATCGGACTCCTCAGCATAAAGAAGCCTTTGCCGTTGATCGCGTAATCAAACTTATCTTCTGTAGTTATGAGACCCTTCGGGCTGAAGTCCGTGTTCGTCTTCTCAACATTAATACCGACTCCTGCCTTGTATCTGGTGTCCTCTCCGGTATAGTTATTCAGATTATAATACATCAGGTCTGTGAACACCGTCGTCTTCGCCTTATAACCATAATTATTCGCATTCGCAAGATTATGGCCGACGACGTTCAGCTTCTCCTGCTCCTCCATCGCCCCTCTTGCAGCAGTATAAAATGATGTGTACATAAGCCTTCTCTCCTCTCACTATGTAGCAGAACCAATCGTAACAATCTTCGATGTAAGCTGATCATACATCTTCAGAAGCTGCGCGGAACTCTGCAGCACTCTCTGACCGCTCATCATATTCGTCATCTCTTCCGCCATAGATACGTTAGAATCCTCTAACGCCTTCTGCATGGTCTTCGTCGCAAGCGGCGCCGCCTGAGGCTGCGCATTCGCAGCAAATACGCCTCCCGTCACCTTAGTAAGCTGCTGATCATAATCTGTGAAATCCACTATCCTGAGCCTTCCGAAATACTGTCCGTTCTCTGTTCCGGTAATATTGCCCGTCTCATCGATCGTGATCTCATCCGTCGTAAGCCGGATCGGACCATTGGTTCCCTGCACTCTTCCGAATCCCGGCAGAACCAGATATCCCGCGTCATCCAGGTTAAAAGAACCATTCCTTGTATACACCATGCCGTTATCCGTCTGAATCTCGAAGAAACCAGAGCCGATGAGGCCAACGTCCATAGACGCTCCGGTCTCCCGAATACCTCCTTCGGTATAATCCGTTATCCGCTCATCACCGATATTCATCCGCGATACCGTCCCGACTGCTGTCTTGCCATACTTGTCATACCGATAGATCATCTCGTCCCGGAACGTGCTCTGCATTAATCTGTCCATCTTGAAGCCCGGCGTAGAAACATTCGACATATTATTACTTATAATATTCAAATTCCGGTTTTGTGTGATCATATTAGACGTCAGATCGTAGAATCCTTGAAACATTCTTCTTACTCTCCCTTTCTTCATTGAATCTTTCCATGTGTTTTCTTAGTTTCTTTATAGCATTCGTATGAATCTGGGATACACGCGGCTCACTTACTTCAAGTACATCCGCGATCTGTCTCATATTCAACTCCTCTATATAATACAGCGAGATCACAAGCTGCTCATTATCCTTAAGCATCCCGACCCCTTCTGCCAGAACCTCCGTAAGCTCCTTCTTAAGGAACTTGCTCTCCGGCTGTTCATTCTTCTCCCCCTGGGGCAGCGACACCCCGACTTCATTCCCCTGAGCCTCCGCCAGGACCATATCCAGTGACAGGATATTGAACAGCGCAGCCTTGCGCATCGTCTCCTGGTACTTCTCAGGCGTAATATTCAGATACTCCGTTACCTCCTGCACCGAAGGATAGTACCCTAACTTATTATATAACGTTGTCACCGCTTCTTCAATATCTCTTGTGCTCTTTCTTGTACTTCTTGGCACCCAATCCTGCTTCCTTGCCAGGTCGATGATCATTCCCTTGATCCTCTTGGAAATAAATGTCTCAAATTTGACATTTTTCTCTATATCAAACTTATCAATAGAAGACATGATCGCAATCACGCCCTCGCTGATAATATCGTCCACCTGGGTAAAGCTCATGTAAATATCCCGCATCTGAAGCGCAATACTTTTCACAAGATAGATATAACGCATAACGATCTCCTGCTTGACCTCAAGGCTGCCTGTCTCTTTATACAGTTTTAAAAGCTCTTCATTCGTCTTCTCTTTGTATCGTTCCTGTGTACTCATATTGGACGCTCCACCTAAGTTTATATCGTAATATTTCCTACCGCCTGTATCTGGATATTATTGCTGATCTCATTAAAGGACAGCACATATACATCCGGGAAAAACTGCTCCACCAGCCTGTAGAAATGTATTCTTACCACCTGGCTGGTCAGGATGATCGGCACCTGTCCAAGCTCCTGGAACTTCTTCACTTCATCCGTCATCTGAGTGATCACACTCTGCATCACATCCGGGCTCAGCGCAAGATAGACTCCATGGTCGCCGTTGGTCAGGCTTGTAATGATCGTCTTCTCCAGCTCCGCATCCAACGTCACCACTCTCATGCTGTTGCCCTCGCAGAACTTTCTCGTGATCGTACGTTTCAGTGCAACACGGATATTCTCAGTGATAGAATCCAGATCCCGGACCGTCATGGACGAATCTACGATCGTCTCCATGATAGTCTCCATATCCTTGATCGGAATCCCTTCCTTCAGAAGATTGGTTAAGATCTTCTGGAAATTACCGTAAGAGATCAGCTGCGGAATCAATTCGTCAACAAGCTCCGGCGCCTGCCGCTTCATATTCTCGATCAGACGCACAACCTCCGGACGGTTCAGCAGCTCATGCGCATGCTTCTTCACAGTCTCAGACAGATGCGTCAGCATAACAGAGAGCGGGTCGATAACCGTATATCCGTAGATCTCCGCCATCTCCTTCTTATCCACTGTGATCCATTTACTAGGAATACCATATGCCGGTTCAATAGTATCTATACCATCAATCTCTTTCTCGAGGTTCGGCGGCTCCAGCGCAAGATAGTAATCTACCAGGATCTCGCCCTTGGCGACCTCCTCGCCCTTGATCTTGATCACATACTGGTTCGTGTTCAGGCTGGAACTGTCACGCAGCCGTATAGAAGGGATAACAAGTCCCATCTCCTGTGCATACTGCCGGCGGAAGATGACGATACGGTCGATCATCCTGCCTCCGCTCGCCTCATCTACAAGAGGGATCAGGCTGTAACCGAATTCCATCTCGATCGGCTCTACAGACAGCAGGTCGTATACGCTGTTGATATCCTTGAAATTCTCCTCTTCCTCCATCTGGAGCTGCTCGGCTTCCGCCTGGCCCATGCCGCCTCCCGGCATCATGCCCGGCTCCGGAACCCTCGCAAATTCCTGCATACGGCGCAGCAGATACCATCCGCCCAGCATCATGACCAACGCGATCACTGCCAACTGGAACTTCGGCATTCCCGGAATCGCAATCAGGATTGCCAGCACGCCGCCCGCGATCATGATCGCCTTGGGCTGTGCACCGAACTGTCTTGTTACATCTATATTCAGGCTGTCCTCCGCAACCGCACGGGTTACGATCATACCTGTCGCCGTAGAGATCAGAAGCGCGGGGATCTGAGACACCAGCCCGTCGCCGATCGTCGCGATCGAATACACCTGGAGCACTTCGGTGAACCCCATCGTGCCCTGCACCATACCGATCACGCATCCGCCGAGGAAATTGACCGCCGTGATGATCAGCGACATGGTCGCATCACCCTTAACGATCTTGGTAGCACCGTCCATAGAACCGTAGAAATCCGCTTCCTTCTGGATCTTATAACGTCTTTCCTTCGCCTCATCCTCCGTGATCAGACCGCTTCCTAAGTCCGCGTCGATCGCCATCTGTTTACCAGGCATAGCATCCAGGGTGAATCTCGCCGCTACCTCAGCGACACGTTCCGCACCCTTGGTGATAACGAGGAACTGAACTAATACGATGATCAGGAATATGATAACGCCGACTACAACATTGCCCTGGAGAACGAAGTCGCCCATGGACTGGATCACCTGGCCCGCCGTACCCGAGTTACTAAGGATACTTCTTGTTGACGAGATATTGATCCCTATACGGTATAAGGTTGTAATAAGAAGCAGGGACGGGAAGATTGAGAACTCCAGCGCCTCTTTGATATTCATACTGACCAGCAGAATGATCAGCGAAACAGCTATATTTAAAATAATCATTACGTCCAGGAAAAAAGGACTTAACGGTATGATCAACAGCAGTACGATCATGACTACGATCAATGATACCACATTATTCAATATATTCTTCATCTTCTACTCCAACTTTTTATTCAGACGGAATACCTCTACAAGGATCTCCGCTACCACTCCATAATACTCTGCAGGTATCTGTCCGCCAAGGGGGGTCGAGGCATATAAGCCCCGCGCAAGAGGCTTATTCTCAATCACCGTCACCTTGTTCTGCTCTCCGATCTCCACGATCTTAAGAGCGATCAGATCCTGTCCCTTCGCAATCACGACAGGGGCATTATCATGGTCTATGTTATATCTTAAGGCGACCGCATAGTGCGTAGGGTTACGGATGATAACATCCGCATCCGGCACCGCCTGCATCATCCTGCTTCTCGCCATACTCTGCTGCAGACTTCGGATCTTGCCCTTGACCTTGGGATCTCCTTCCATCTGCTTGAACTCTTCCTTGACTTCCTCTTTCGACATCTTGATCCCCTTCTCATAGGACCAGCGCTGATAGAAGTAGTCAAAACCGGCAATCGCCGCGAACACAAGCCCAATCCGCAAAACCATGCCCATGACCTCTTTCAGGACATAGACAAATGAATTAGCCGGATCCACATCCATCATCTGCGCGATCATAACGATCTCATCCTTAAGGATCCCATACAGTATCACCGCCAGGATGACAATCTTAATTGATGCTTTTAAAAGCTCCACTATCTGCTTCGCTGAAAACATATTCTTGATCCCCTTAAGCGGGTTCAGCTTACTGAGCTGGAACTTCAAAGGCTCCTTGGTGAACAGGAATCTGGTCTGTACTCCCGTTGCGATCACACCGATGGCAAGACTGATCACTCCCAGCGGGAAGATACATTTTGCCAGTGTATTCACAGACTTCATACCTATGATCTGCAGATTATTCAGAGACAATTCTTCCATCTCTGAGATCGAAGACACCTGAAATATCAATGCATCCCTCAGCGCCCTGTAAATTGACGGAAATAACATCTGCAGACAATAGAAACACCCAATAAGCGAAGCGACCACGATCACGTCTTTACTTGAGGCGACGTGACCTTTCTTACGTTGGTCCCTCCGCTTCTTAGGTGTGGCTTTTTCGGTTTTTTCATCTGACGCCAAAGGTTTTCACTTCCTTTATGAAAATCTTGTTTATAAGAATGTCAGTATTCCGCCGACCGACTTCATCATGGTCGTCATGATCTTCTCTATGAATTCGCCCGTCGGGGCAAACAGAAGAACCAGAAGGCCTATACCGACGATTAATTTCATCTGGATATTAATTACAAATATACTGATCTGCGGTACAACCTTGTTCAGGACCCCTACGCCCATCTCCACCAGGAATTCCGCAGCCATCATAGGCATCGCAAGTCTCAGCCCCATCTCTACACATTCCAGGAAGATATCTATGATCCGAAGAGCCAGACCCTCCGTGACCACGATCCCTCCGTAGGGAACGATCTCAGCTGATGTGAGCAATATCCGCATCAATGCAAGATGGCCGTCCACCGCGAAAAACAGCAGGATCAGCCATGTCTGAAGCAGACTTCCTGTTACGGGCATCTGCGCATTACTCTGGGGATCATACACAGTAGACATGGACAACCCCATCTGGTAATCTATAATATATCCTGCAAAACTCACAATAAAAAAAAACAAGTGCATGACGTATCCGACTACATACCCCGCCGCAAACTCCTTCAGCAGAAGAAACGCAAATTCCACCGTACTGACGATCTCAAACGCCTCTTCCATCGAAGATGAATACACCGTGAGCGCCAGCACAAAGATGAACCCGGCCTTTACCCGCGCCGGTATATTATTTCTTCCCAGTATCGGATTCATCAGGACAAACCCCGACATCCTCATGAGGATCAGGGAAAACAGAGTCAACTGCGCGATACTATCAATCGACATGTCATCACTCCCCACATCATCCCTGTATCAGCCGGAATATCTTCGTTGTAAAATCCTGAAGTGATTCCAGCATACTATTACCGGTGAACACAAGGATCACTCCTATCACCAGCAGCTTCGGCACAAACGTAATCGTCTGTTCATGGATCTGTGTCGCGGCCTGTATGATCGAGATCAGGATACCTACCAGCATGCTGATCACGAGAAGCGGGCCCGCCAACTGGACTACCATGATAAATACCTCATACATCAGATCTCCAACTTCTCCGTTCGTCATCTGTCAAGCCTCCTTACCCGAACCGGAAACTGTTCACAATCGTTGAGAACAATAACTGCCATCCATCCACAGTTACAAACAGAAGCAGCTTGAACGGCATAGAGATCATCGCCGGAGGCAGCATCATCATACCCATGGACATCAGCGTACTAGAAACAACTATATCTATCATCAGGAACGGAATATACAACAGAAACCCCGCGGTAAATCCCTTCTTCAATTCGCTGGTTATAAACGAAGGAATGATCACTGTCATAGGAAGCTCTGTAACTTCCTCCACTTCCTCATTCCCCGACATCTCCATATACATATTCAGAGAACTCTTCTCCGTATTCGTCAGCATGAATTCCTTAAGCGGGACCTGCGCGCGCGCAATAGCTTCCTCCTGGGAAATCTCCTGATTCTTATACGGGATATAAGCCTCCGTATTGATCTCCTTGATCACCGGATCCATAATAAACAGCGTCAGAAAGATCGCGATTCCTACAAGTACCATATTCGGCGGGGTCTGCTGAACCCCCATCGCATTTCGCAAAAATGAAAGAATGATCACCGTTCGCGCAAAGGAGGAAACCATGATCAAAAGAGAGGGCAGAAGTGATATGACTGTCAGCATCAGCAAAATATCCAATGTAGGAACCTGATTGCCATTTACATTAATTAATGGTGAGTCGTACACTACTTTTTCCCTCCTCTTTTTCCTATGTCACCCAGCTTCTCCATCATCGATTTAAAATCCGGTATCTTAGTCGAACCTTCCTCCGTATCCGGTTCCAGCGGAAACAGCTCTTCATCCCGAAGCTCAGACAAAACATTAACCTGACCGGAGGTAACACCTATGAGCAGATATTTCCCTCCGACCTGCACGATCGCCGCATGTCTGTCCTGTCCCAGCGTGATCTGATCGATCAGACGCATATACCGGGAGCTGCTGCCGAGGCTCATCCCCTTGCCTATGTACTTGCTGGCCAGATAGCTCAGATATATAATCACTGCAACCGCAACAAAGGTAGCAATCACTCTCCACATACAATACCTTCCTTAATCTTAATGCTGCTCTAATGCGATCAGATTCACCTTCATGATCTCTGTGATCCTGATTCCGAAATTATCTTCCACAACTACAACGTCGCCCTTAGCGATACACTGTCCGTTAACAAACAAGTCTACCTGCTCACCCGCAAGTTTGTCCAGAACTACCAGCGATCCTTTTGTGAAATCAAGGATATCCTTCACCAGCTTCTTCGTTCTTCCGATTTCAACCGATATTTCAAGAGGAACGCCCATGATCAGTTCCATGTTCTCCTCCTGCTCGCCCTCCAGGACAATACCGTTGTCTGCCTTCAGAGACGTCTGCGCCGGGGCCTGCACATGTATCATCTTCGGTTCAGGCGCAGCCTTCTTCTGCTCCTGACTCTGCATCTGCATCTGCTGCATCTGCTGCATCTGCTGCATCATCTGCTGCATCATCTGCATCTGCATCATTGCCACATCCGGGCTCGCTGCCTGCTGCGGCACCATCGGCATTGCCGCCTGCTGCGGTACTGCCGGGGCCGCTGCCGGAGCTGCCGGAGCAGGACTCGGCGCTGGCGTCGGTACTGGAGCCGGGGCCGGACTTGGCGCCGGGGCCGGACTATCATCCATTCCCGCTAACATACGCTCGATCTCTTCCTGAGACATCGTTCCGCCTGAAGATGCCGCCGGGGCCGGTTCTGGCGCCGGAGCGCTTGCTTCCTGTCCCTTTGCTCCTCCCGGAACATACGGAATGATCGCCTCCGGCGGAAGGAAACCTTCTACCAGTCCCTTCGCCAACGCGATCGGCATAACATTGAAGAACTCACTCTCAAGCTTATCTGCAATCTTCAGTGTGAATCCAACCACTACCTTCGGCTCGTCATCTACAAAATATTTATTAATAAATTCCTGCTCATTTTCCACCTCGAAAGAAATCGGAGTGGATATATTGACCATTCTTCCCAGGAATTCGGACAATGCTGTCGCGGACGCCCCCATCATCTGGTTCATGACCTCGCAGACCGCACTGATGTTGATCTCGTTCAGTTCAAAATCCTCATCAGGAATCTCCATGCCCATGACCATCTCTACGATCACCTTGATATCATGCCGCTTAAGGAGCATGACATTCTCGCCTTCTAATCCTGCAACGTAGGTAATCTCGACGCAGACTGCCGGTTCCACCCTGTCCATCTCAAATTCTTCTTTTTTCACGACATTGACGATCGGAGTTGTAATATCTACCCTTGCATTCAACATCGTGGAAACTGCTGTCGCAGACGCGCCAAGGCTGATATTGAGTATCTCGCCTATAGCATCTATTTCCAGTTTACTAAAGCAATCTGAATTCATATTAACCCTTCTCTCCTTCCGGGAACATCACCCCTGTTTCTATTTGCCGATATCAATCGCCCTTTGCGCCATTAACTTCATCGCATTAAAAGCCGTGATATTCGCCTCATAAGATCTTGTTGCAGACATACCGTCTACCGTCTCTTTGACAAGATCTACGTTCGGCATCATAACATAACCTTCTTCATTCGCATCCGGGTGATCTGGATTATAGACAGGCTGCAGATCTCTCTGATCCTCTATAATCTCCGTTACCCTCACACCGCCCTTAGACGCCGTGCGGTTCAGAAGGCTGTTGAACTTGCTGCGGAAAGAAGTCGAAGGTACTTCCTGCAATACAACCATCTTCCGGCGGTACGGACCTTCGCCGCTTGCCGTTCTGGTCGTGTTGCTGTTTGCTATGTTCTCAGATGCTATGTCAAGGCGCTGACGTTCTGCCGTCAGGCCTGATGCACTGATATCAAATGAACTCAAAAAAGACATAACTACCTCCTTACATTATCCAAGGATCTTCTTCACGGTTGAAAGAACACGCTCCGGCTTAAACGGCTTAACGATAAAGTCCTTCGCGCCTGATTTGATGGAATCCATAACCATCGTCTCCTGACCCATAGCAGAGCACATTACGATCGTTGCGCCCGGATCCATTGCTTTGATCTCCTTTAATGTCTCGAGTCCATCCTTGTTCGGCATTGTGATGTCCATGAAGACAAGGTCCGGCTTCTCTGCCGTATAAGCTTCTACCGCCTTCACACCGTCTTCCGCCTCAATAAGATCCGTATACCCTGCCTGTGTCAGCGTATTCTTTAACATCATTCTCATAAACGCCGCATCGTCAACTAATAAAATCTTTGCCATTTTTCTTACCTCACTTTGTTATTGTTTATTATCATTATAATTTATATACTCAGATAATTCCATGGATTTATCTGGTAGTTATACTGCCTCCGCCTCTGTCTCTTCTTCTGCGCTCATAATCTCATCGTCCCCGTCATCCTTATACTCCAGAATACGGTCTTCGATCTTGACTGCAACATTCTTGTTATGTACGCCAAGCTGACCATTGAACCACGGCTGACCCGCAATATACAGAGAAACAAGAGAATCCTGCGGTTTGTTCAGATCGATAACGTCGCCCACATGCAGGTTGTATACATCGTCCAGATTGAGCCTTGCCACACCAAGCTGTGCGGTAACATCCATCTTGGACTCTCTGATGTTCTCCAGGATATCCTCGCGGGTATTGCGGATACCGACTCTGTCGCTCTTCTTCGCGAGATGCTTCGTCTTGTCGATGATCTCGAATACATTGCTCAAAAGTGTTCCCGGTATACAGATATTCATTGCTCCCTCAATATCCCCCATCTTGATATGGAGCATGATGATCACGACCGTCTCATCCACACTGATTCCCTGGAACATGCTCGGATTCTCCTCGATACTGTCATACTGTGCTTTCAGACTGATGTAGCCGGACCACACATCATTCATGATCGAGATCGGATACTTGATGATCTTCGCATACAACGCAAGTTCAATATCCGTATAATTATATGCCATGTCAATGGTCATATCTGTACCCGAACCGCCAAGCATACGGTCGATCATGGATCCCATCACCAGAGGACTGATATGAATCAGCACAGGCGGATTCGTAGAACGGTCGGGCAGCTCTACGTCTACGATCGTAAGTACGTCCGACTCATTCAGCGCATTGCCGAATTCATAATACCTCTGTTCCTCAACGCCTATGACTTCTACTTCACTTGCCACACGGAACAGCCCGTTGATCTGTGAGACCAGAATCCTGGAATAGTTGTCATAGATACTGTTGAGCATCTTTAATTTGTCTTTTGTATACTTCTTAGGACTGAAGAAATCGTATTTCTTATATTCCTTCTCGGGCTTTTTCGGTTCTTCTGTCTCAGGCGCACCCCCCGAATCTGCATTCTGCATTGAATTCAGCAGCGCGTCTATCTGACTTTGCGATAATACATCTGCCATCCTAAACTCCCACTTTCCTTTATAATTATCTGTTCATTTCCTGATAATACTCTTCCAGACTATGTTCAACAGCATCGGACTTCGTGATCAGCAGCTCAACACGGCGGTTCTTCGCACGGTTCTCCGGTGTATCGAACGGAGCGATCGGTCGGAACTGTCCATAACCGACTGCCACGATCTTATCTCCGGAAACTTCTGTCCGCTGCTGAATAAACGCTGCTACACGCGCCGCTCTCTCTGCCGACAGAACCCTGTCGTTCACCGGATTGTTCGGAACATTCGGATCAGCCTGTGCCGTATGTCCAAGGACCTGAACTTCCTTCACAGCATCCTTCACACCGGACATAATGGAAGCAAACTGTGCCAGGATCGCTGTCCCCTCATCCTTGATAATAGAACTGTCTCCATCGAAGAATACATTATCCTGGAATGTAATAAACGTATACCCATCCCCTTTAAATAACTCAACCTCTCCGTCCAGATTCGCAGCTTCTATCGCTTCCTTCAGACTCTCAAACAGATCGTCGAACTCGTCTACATCAACGCCTCCCGGGACCTCGTCGTTGGCGTCTATCTCCGTATTCTCCGCGATCTGTGATACCTCCTTCGCATCCGGGTTAAAGCTCTTAACAACCTGAATCCATTTCGCCTGATCCAGCGTCGAGATCGAATATAATAATACAAAGAAACAGAGCAGCAGAGTTACCAGGTCACCATATGTATCCATCCAATTGGCGCCGCCGCCAGACGGCTTATTCCTCTTCTTCATATCTGCCTCCTGCTATTCTTCGCTTGCGCTGCCCTTGCTTGACCCCTCAGAATCCAGAAGCTTCTGACGCTCTTTCTGGCTTACGAATGTAACAAGCTTCTCTCTTAAGAACTTCGGATTATCTCCTGCCTGAATCGCCAGGATACCTTCTATCATGATCTGCTTATACAGAAGCTCTTCGTCATTCCTTACCTTAAGCTTCGCAGCAATCGGAGCAAAAATCAAATGAGCAAGTACACAGCCGTAAAATGTTGTGATCAGCGCAGTCGCCATCGCAGGACCGATATCACCCGCGCCGCCTTCGCCTTCCAGGTTCATACCCTTCAGCATGTTAACCAAACCAACCAGAGTACCGATCATACCGAATGCAGGCGCCTTCGCCTCCATCAACTGATAGATACCGATACAGTCCTCATGCCTCGTCAGCATGGCGTCCACATCACTCTCTAAGAGGTTACGCACTTCTTCCGGCTCCGTCGCGTCCACGATCAGCATGATACCCTGCTTGAAGAACATATCGTCTATCTCATTGGCCTTCTCTTCCAATGCCAGAAGACCGTTCTGTCTGGCAAGCTGAGCCATCTCCACCAGCGTGTCTATGAGCGCGCCGATGTTGTACTTCTTGCCCTGATACAGAATCTTCGTATGCTTAAGGAGCGTCTTAAGCCTCCCGAACGGATAGCTTGCGATCGCCGCGGCAATCGTACCGCCAAGAACGATCGCGATACTGGGCCCATCCCAGAAGTTACCAAGTTTTGCCGGACTGATACCTACGAATACGATCAGCACCGTTCCGATGATCACACCTAAAATACTTGTTATATCCACGTTATCTTCACCGCCTTATTAATTTATCTATCTGAATGGTCAAAATGGTAACCGTGTACTTTACCATTGTACTCAATTGTTTTCGCTATTATCTCTTCTGCATCTTCTTTCACTATATAAAATTTGCCGTTTGTCATGAGAATCTTCGACTCCGGGATCAGCTCAACGGATTCTATTTGAGCACAGTTCAGTACAATCTTAGTGTTGTTGAGTTTGGTTAGCATTATCATATCATAATTCCTCTTAAAAATATACCCCTGATGTGCTACTCATGATAGGTGGTGCCTGGATGGGTAGCCGTTGGTTGGTTTGCTGGTGGGGTGGACGCGGTTCTGAGGAAACGGCTGTCTCACGCAGACTGGGGCAACACTTCGGTGAACTAACTGCATAACTGCGGCTAAGTCTCTCAGGAATGCCTTCGAGCCTAAGTCTCCGTAAGCAGTGGATTTCACCTTCGTTAAAAGCGCCCCTTGAATGTCTGCTTAGAGGCAGCCGCTTCCTCAGAACCGCTGTTCTCTGGCAAAATCCAAGTGGTATACGGGCAGGCGCGAAGGATGTGATCGCAGCACATCTTGCCCGCTGCCCGCACCCGTATCGGCGCTTTTGCGGCTGTGGAGCGTTGTTGGATGATTCTGTCTGTCCTGTGGCTGTGGTTGGCGCTCTTCTGCCTGTGAAGGTGAGTGTTCACTTTATAATTAAGTTCGTAACTTTTGTGTTTCTTCTATATTAGTTTGCTAGGATTATCGCTTCATGTTTACTAACTCCTGGAGCATCTCGTCTGTTACGGTGATGATCTTGGAGTTGGCCTGGAATCCTCTCTGGGTTGTGATCATGTTGGAGAATTCGTTTGCAAGGTCTACGTTCGCCATCTCGAGCCAGCCGCTCTTGATGATTCCAGCCGGGCCGCCGTTCGGTTTAAGAGCCTGTGATTCTCCGGCATTGGCGCCGATGGTGTAGTAGTAGCCGTCTGCCTTCTCCAGACCGTTCGGATTCTCTACAATAGCAAGAGCTAACTGTCCGATTGGAATAGCACGGTTCTGCTTATCTGTACCCATGATAGTTCCGTCTTCATTAATCTTCCAGCTCTGGATTTCGTAACGTACTCCTGTGTCTGGATCAATTGGGATACGGATGGTGGAGAGTGTGTCTGGGTATACTGCTGCTTTACCTGCTTCCCGGTCGTTACCAACATTTGTTTGATTTGTTGTCAATGTAGCTCCCGTCCAACTGGGCGTCGTTTCAGGACCTGTTGTCTTCTTTGTAATAGTTAAATCAACAGTTCCAGGTTTCTTACCATTAGGCGCAGTTGGATCAGTTTTTGGATCTTGATACCTGTTTAAGGCAATGTTATATTGACTAAAATCCCACGTTGGCGTTCCTCCTGTTTGAACAGTCTCCGCTTTCCCAGACACCGCTGTAAGCCAATCCTGTATCTGGTCTTTGAAATCTGCTTGTTTTGTATTTATCGTAATCCCACCTATTGTGACATCATAAGAAGTTATTTTATCTGGATTATTGGGATCGTCTTTTTTTTCTGTAATATCCACCTGTGCTTCTTCTACAGTATATTGCGCCGCCGTTGCCGGTTTCTCCGGAATACCTGTTCCTTCTTCCACAGCATATCCATATACATAGCTACCCATATCATCTACCAGATAACCGTTGTTATCTACGCTGAAAATTCCTACTCTGGATAAGAATAATCCCGAGCTTTCTATATCAGTAAAAGTACCGTTTACCATGTTTCCTACGAGAAAGAATCCTGTTCCGTCAATCATACAGTCCATAGTTCTTGAAGACGGTGACGGAGCTCCTGTAGTGAATACATTGGAGATAGATGATACAGTAGAACCATAACCTACCTGAGAAGCGTTATGTCCTCCGGCCGCTCCGGCTATGACACTACCTCCGGTACTGTTGATAGAATTCGTATACATTGCGTCTTTGAAGTTGTAACTGTAGGATTTGAATCCCCAGGTATTTACATTGGCAATATTATTACCGATTACGTCCAGCTTTGATTGATGCGCTTTGAGTCCTGCGACTCCAGCTACCATTGATCTGACCATTTTTCATACTTCCTTTCTATTATACCGCTGTCGGGGAGGGCTTGCGAGTCGCGCAAGCCCTTAAGCCTCCTCTAATGGTCCGGCTTACATTATGACAGCACTGTCTATATTAGTAAATATGTTCTCTTTCATCTCGGTTCCGGACATGGTTGTTACCACCACGTTGTGAGGGACGTTGACGATAAATGCACCGCTCTCTCCTATGATGACTACGTCTCTGGCGCCTTTGGATCTGGCTTTCTGAACTGCCTGATTAAGGTCGTTAAGAAGATTGTCGGTCATCTCGATTCCGCGTTCCTGCACCCTTTGAACCGCATGTTTTGAAAAATGTACTGATTGGGATCTCTCTGCTTCCTGCTGCAAGAGATCGGCAAACTGTATATTTGGATTTTTATTTGCCGGGGTATCGATTCCCTTCTGACCCGCTGGGCGTGCCTGCAACTGTGTTGCCGATGCATGCTGCAGCTTAAGAGCTCCGGCATTCGTAAGCTTATTCAATTCACTCATATTGCACCGCCTTTATCTCTCTTGATCCCCTATACTATCTACGCACTGGCATTCTTGTCAGTGTCAGTCCCCTCTGTCTTATTGTCTGTATCAGTCTTATCGTTGTCTGTCTTGTCAGTGTCCGTCTTGTCTCCGTCTTCCTTCTTCGGAACGTCTCCCACAGCCATGATCTGTGACAGCTCGTATTTCTTGCCGTTCACATATACGGAGGTTGCTCCTGTAAGGTCTACCCCTGTTACAACGCCCTTTATCTCTTCTACGATCACTTCTTTCTCTGATCCGTCTGCCTGTTTCTGCTTCTCAGTAATCGCTATGGTTACCTCTTTGCCTAAGAGCCCTGTTGAATATCCTGTCAAGGTTACCTGTGACAGGTTGTTGGTTACGGTTGCGATACTCGCGATAGCCTCTGACAACTGAGTCATAGCGCTCATAGAGCCCATCTGTGTCATCTGGCTCATCATCTCGCTGTTGCTCATAGGATTCGACATATCCTGGTACTTAAGCTGTGCCGCCAGGAGCTGCCAGAAATCATCCATCGTCATATCACTGTTGTTCGCTACCGCCGTCGTCTGTGTCGCTTTTGTGGCGTCATAGATATATTTGGCCGCATCACTGCTGACATTTGGTGTACTAACTGCCATAATTCTATCCTTTCTATATTATATTGTATTGATTACTTGTTCCGTTTCCCGGACTTCCGGTCTTCTAACCCGCCAGTCCGAGTCTTAGCCTCTGCAGGAACTGCTCTGCATCTTCGCTGTCCTGATTCTTACTGTTCTCTTTCTGCTTCTGCTGTTCCTGATTCGCCTGTTCGTTCTCGTCTTTTGTCTGGTTCAGATAATCTGTTTCCTGCTTATCTACAATGATGGTGGTCTCACCGCCAAAGTTCTTGCTGAGCACATTGCCGATATCGCGCGCGTTCTGTCCTAATACATCCAGCGCCCGCTTCTCTGAGCATATGATAGAGACGTGTGCCTGTGTTCCTTCGTACAAGATCTTAACTGCGATCTTCCCAAGGTTGGCTGGTTCGATATGGATCTCGAATTCCTTGACGCCTTCCGCAAGCTTCGCAAGCAGCTGATCGGTCACCTTATCAGGCAGTTCTTCCGGCTTCTCCACATGGATCGTAGCAGTCTGCGTGTAAGTATACTCCTGCTTCTCTGCGTGAACAGTCTTCGGCGCTTCCGCCGTTACGGCTGCCGCTGCATGCTCCGCTGCAAAATTGCCAGCCTGTGCCTGATTGTCTTCCTTAACCTGCGGCGTCTTCTCGGTACGCTTCAATGATGCTGTCTGATCCCAGGTCTGCTGCTGATCCTTAGAACCTTCCGCCTGTACGGCTGGCTTCACCTCTTCCGGCTTCACTGCCGCGCCGTTCTCTGCCGTCTGATTCATCTCCTGATTCCCTGCAGGCTTAACTGCTTCGTCTGCCCGCTGAACCTTTGCATCTTCCGCAAGAATCTGCGCTGCGCCGTCATGGATCTCCTGGGGGATCTCCGTCACTGGTCCTTCCTCCATACCCGTCTCTGCCGCTGCGATCTCCGGTACAGCTTCGGTAGTCTCCGTCTCTGGTGCAGCCTTAAGAATCTCCGGCCTCAAACTCTGGCTCGCCTGGTATGCCGCAAGCATCTCATCCGTCTTGCTGCTGTCTTCCTCCGGCTTCTCTGTCTTGCCCTGATCATCCTTAACTTCGTCCTTCTGGCCCTCGTCCTTGACCTCGTCTGTCTTCTCCGGCTTCGTATCCTTAGATACCTGACTGCCCTCCTGGCTCTCCTTCGTTCCCTCCTGCTTACTGTTCAGGAGATTACGGAAATCATCGGACACCGTTCCGACCTTATTGCCGGACTTTCCGACGCTCGACACCTGGAAGCCCACCTCTGCAACCTTCATGCCTAACTTATCCAATGCCATCGGTCTTACCTCCTTTCTTCATATTATCATATATAGTAATCTGCTGTGTGCAGGATTACCCCATAACTCTAGCCATCGCTCTCTTGGTGGCTACGAATTCCTCGATGAAGTGTTCCTCTTCCTTCTGGACCTCTTTCTCATATTCCTTGAACTTCTTCTCCTTAAGCTTGTCGATGGAGGACGTCTCCTTCTTCGCCTCTACGACCTCTGCCCGCTTCTCCTCTTCTTTCTGCTGAAGCTTCGCCAGCTCTTCGTATTTCTTACGTATCTTTATGCCCAGGGCGTCCAGATAATTCTCATAAGTATGGATATCACTGATCTTCATGCCCTTCATCCGGTTCTCCCGGAACTCTATGCAGCAGTCGCGATGCTCCTGTTCCAGCCTCTCGATGGCGTTCTCGCACTCCCTGATCTTCTGCAGTATCCTGGCGTGCTCCGCCTTCAGGCCGTCAAGCACCTGTTCCTTGTAACTCAGCACCGTATCCAATGAGAAAAAGAACTTCTTCATCGCAATATCTCCTTCATGATCTTTACAGATTCGTCTTTTGAGAAACTCTCGTCGATCTTCTGCATCAGAAATGCATTGACCCTTTCAATCCTCGCTATAGCATCGTCAAGTCTTGGATTCGTCCCTGCCTTGTATGCTCCGATAGAGATCAGGTCTTCATTCTTCGCATAGATACTTAAGATATCCCGAAGCTTCGCCGCCGCTTCCTTATGCTCTTCCGGGACGATATTGACCATAAGACGAGATATACTGGCATTCACATCAATAGCCGGGAAATGATTCTCATTCGCCAGCTTCCTTGTCAGTACGATATGTCCGTCCAGAATACCGCGGACCGTATCTGCTACCGGTTCGTTGGTATCGTCTCCTTCTACCAGCACCGTATAGATACCGGTTATGGAACCCTTCTCAAACTTCCCGCTTCGCTCCAGAAGCTTCGGGAACTCTGCGTAGATAGAGGGTGTATATCCTCTTGCCACCGGCGGCTCTCCGGTAGCAAGCCCGATCTCGCGCTGCGCCATTGCGAATCGGGTAAGGGAATCCATCATCAGCAGGACGTCCTTCCCCTGGTCTTTGAAATACTCCGCTATGGTCGTAGCCACCAACGGACACTTCATACGCAGCATAGCCGGCTGGTCTGACGTCGCAACCACAAGGATACTGCGCTTCATCCCTTCCGGGCCAAGATCCTTCTCTATGAATTCACGGACCTCGCGGCCTCGCTCTCCAACTAATGCGATGACATTGATATCGGCCTTAACATTCCTGGCGATCATACCAAGCAAGGTACTCTTACCCACACCGCTGCCTGCGAATATGCCGATACGCTGTCCTTTTCCAACTGTATTAAGCCCGTCGATCGCCTTTACTCCGAATTCCAGCGGATCTGTGATCGGAGGGCGTGTCAGCGGGTTAATATATGTATTCTCGACATAATAGTATCTGGAAGAAGGCAGCGGCCCCAAATCATCCATGGGCTTCCCTGTAGCGTCAATGATTCTTCCTCTCAAGAACTCGCCAACCGGAATCTTAAGCCTCTTCCTTGTATTTCTTACAAAACTTCCTGCCGAGACACCGTTTAAGTTCTCGTATGCCATCAGCTGCATCTTATCTCCCCGGAATCCTACCACCTCAACCGGGATCTGACGATGCTTCTCTTCATTATAAATCATGGCAATATCACCGATGCTGGCACGGTTCCCTGAAGACTCCATTGCCATACCGATGACATTCTCTATCTTTCCTATATAACTGATCGTCTCAGCCTTCTGTATCAATTCCGGCAATTTTGAAAACACGCCTTCTCACCTCGGTTATACTCTGACATTATTCAGGATGTCTTTGATGTTCTCTAACTGTGTGCCTACGCTTGCATCTATGATCTCATCCGGGAGCTCTATAATACAGGTTCCCTCCTCACCATTATCCATCGTAACGATCTTAATATTATCCGACAGGCGGGACAGCGCCTCCAAAAACTCCGCATCCACCTCCATGGATACACCGGCGCTGCACTTGGTAATGTATATCTTCGCCCACTGCTTCTTCGTGATCTTATCTGTGGCCGCAAGGATCATCCTCTTAATAATATCGCTGCTGGACTGCAGGCTGGTCTGGACGATCTTCTCCGCTATGGCAAGCGAGATCTTCCTCAGATCATCCACATACTGCTCCAGAAGCTTCTCCTTCTCTATAGAGACACTCTGCAAGACCTCGGATATATTATTCTGAAGTTCCCTGACCTCTTCGTCCAGTATCTTCCTCTGCTCGTCATATGCTTCGCGGATCCCGGCCTGACGGCCTTCCTCGTGCCCTTCCTCGAACGCCTTGCGGCGGAGATACTCTGCCTGCGCCCTGGCGTCGCTCACAAGAATCCTCGCCTTCTCTTCTGCCTCTTCAAGCATCGCCTCAATGGCTGCCTGGTCTATCTGCGGCTCTTCTTCCTCAGATTCTTCTTCCTCGCTATCCTCTTCTTCCTCGCTGTTAAGACGGTTGTCGATCCTGAACCCCGCGAAAAAGTCATAGGGTTTGATATCCTGTTCTTTCTCTGGTTCTTTTACAATCCTAGGCAATGATTTCATCCTTTCCGCTCTTAACAATAATCAGCTCTCCGGCTTCTTCTAATCTTCTGATCACGCCGACAATTCTCTGCTGAGCCTCTTCTACGTCTCTCAGACGTACATTGACTGTAATCTCAAGATCGGACCGGATACTCTCAGCCATACGTGAAGATACGTTGGAGAATACAAGCTCCTTGATATTCTCGTCGGAACCTTTGAGAGCGTATACGATATCCTTGACGTCGCATTCGCGGATGAATCTCTGGATCGATCTGTTGTCCATAGATACGATATCTTCGAATACGAACATCTTCTTGCGGATCGTCTCGGCAAGCTCTTCGTCGCTCTTGCCCAACTCGTCGAAGATGTACTTCTCGTTCGCTCTGTCCATATGGTTCATAACATCTGCTATGTAGTCAATACCGCCAACCGTGGTAACGTCTGTAGTAACCATACCTTCAAACCGCTTCCTCAGAGAATCCTCCACCACCTTGATGGCTTCAGGAGATGCGCTCTCCATCCTGGCAATGGATTCTACAACCTTGATACGCTTCTCCTTCGGAAGCTCGCCGATAACCGCGGAAGCCTGGTCAGAATCCGCATAAGCCAATACCAACGCAATAGTCTGCGGTCTCTCATGCTGCAGGAAAGAGATGAGATTCTTCGCATTGCTCTTACGGATGAACTCAAACGGACGGATCTTCAGAGACTTCGACAGCTTATCCAGCAAGGACTGCGCCGTACTCTCGCCGAACGCCTTCTCCAACACTGCTCTGGCATATTCCATACCGCCGTCGGTCACGACCTTCTGTGTCAGACAGGTCTTATAGAACTCATCCAGCACCAGTTCCATCTCGTCCGGGCTTACGTGTCCGAGCTTCGCCACCTCTATGGTCAGCCTCTCAATATCACTCTCGCTCAGATGCTTATAGATCTTCGACGCTTTGTCGGCTCCAAGCGAAACAACGACTGCCGCTGCCTTCTGCTCCGGTGCCAGCTTACTCTCTCTAATCTCCTCCATCTCCAACACCTCCATTCAGCCAGTTCTTCAGAAGCTGTGCAGATATCTCTGCGTTCTGCTCCGCGAACTCCCTGACGCTCTGCTTGAGCTGCATTCCTCTGTCGTTCTGGATCTCTTGAATCTCTTCATTGAGGTCAAGTACATCCGGCAGCTCTTCTTCCTCTTCTCCTTCTTCGATCAACTCTTCCGCTTCTTCCTCATCCAGCCTGCGGCGTCTTCTGATCACCAGGATCACGATCACTGCGATCAGTACCAGTATCAGCGCAATAGCTGCAATGATCGCCCACAGCGGTATATTCTCAAGGATTCTGCCCGATGAAGCTTCCTCTGAATCATCATCACTGTCAACGCCGTCAAACGGTGCGCTCACGATCGTAATCTTCTCTTCCTGTACATCTGCCGCAATACCGGCCGCATTACCTACCAGAGACCGAAGCTGGTTCTCTCTCAAGCTTCCGTATCCGTTACCGTTGATCGCAACCGATACTGTCAGATCGTCCAGGTTACCCGGGTCGACCTGCCCTTGCTCTGTTACCTCATTGACCAGATAATCTCTGACTGTACTCTCACTATATGCACCGCCTCCGTCCGTGGTGCCATCTGTGTTATATTCTGTCGCGTCCGCGTTCGTCTCCGTTCCGGCAACACCTCCGGCTCCGTCGCCTGCGCCCGCCTGCTCATTATAGAGCTCTTCATGGCTTACGATTCCGCTCTTGTCCTCCGCATCGATCTTATCAGGAGTCGTATATGTCTTCGATTCACGGACCAGCTTCTCCATGTTGACCTTAGCCTTAGCCGACACACGGACATTCTCATTACCATAGATAGGCCCCAGAACCTTCATAACGTTATTCGCGATCGCATTCTCCAGGATCAGCGCAAGCTCATCCGCTGTCGAACCGCCGTTCAGGCTATTGTTCTCCGCATTCAGAGAAACATCATTGCCGTTGCCGTCAAAAACAGCCACATCTTCAAGCTCCATCTCCGGAACGCTCTTTGCAACAAGTCTCTGGATCGCAACCGCCTGCTCCGCCGTAGGAGAACCGCCGTCTTTCATAGTCACGACCGCCGTCGCACTGGACTTCTCTCCATCGTCATTCAGCGCATATCTGCTCTCTTCCCCAAGAGCGATCGTCACCTTAGCGTCCTTCACTCCGTCAAACAAACGAAGAGTAGCTCCGATACGGTCCTGAAGCTCATAGAGCTTGTAGGTATTCTTATCCGAATCCGTCGTCAGCATCCCTGCGTTATCTTTGAATGTATCATATGTAAATCCGCTCTTCGGATACCCCTCCTGAACCAGGGTAGCCTTAACCTGATCCACCACATCCTTCTTAACCATGATGGTGGATTCTCCGTTAAAGCGGTAGTCAATCTCGTCCTCCTGCAGCTTATCTACGATCTGCTGCGCTTCTTCCTGACCCAGCCCCGAGAACAACTCCGTATACGGCCGATTATTCAGGACAACCGCAATCACGATCGCCGCTGCGATCAGCACAACCGCTCCGCCGATCACCAGCGCAATTGTCTTCCGGCTGAATCTGCCCACAAACTCCTTAAATTGCCCAAACTTTTCTTTCATGATCCACAACTCTCTTCTCGATTTTTAGTGCCGCATAATTGCAGCAAAAAATATCCGCCCGCACACACCAACATAATCCATATAATCCATACCAGATACTCTGACATCTCAGCAAGGTATCTGGTATGGATTATACATGCCTACAGGCTGATACGCATAATCTCATTGTAAGCTTCCAACGCCTTTGTTCTCAAAGACACCAGCATATCTACCGCAAGCTGTGCCTCTGATGATGCAATTCCAACTGTATGTGGATCCTCGATCTGTCCTGTTGCCAGAAGATACTGCTGCTTCACCAGCGTGTCCTCTGTCGATCTTACATTCCCTATCATCTCTTCGAAAATAGACTTGAACGCCGATATCCCTTCTGCTCCCTCTACCTGTGCGGATACGCCGGTCCCCTGTACTTCAGACAGGCTTCTAAGAGGCTGGATCGGGGTTATCTTCCCGGTCAAGTCCAGTGGTTGTATTGGAGTGATAAACATCTCTTCCATAATATTATGTCAGTCCTTTCCTAAAAACTATCCTGTACAAAACAACTATTGCGACTTAATCGCACTCTGGTATCTCTTAATGTCGTTGGTAACCGTCTGCAGAAGATATTGATAATGCAGAGTCGTCCTTGCCATCTTCGTATTCTCAACATCCGCATTGACATTGTTCTCATCTACTCTTCCCGAGCTGTCCCAGCTATACTGCAGGCAGTCCGCCTGCTCGATCGCCTGACGCATCGTCGCGCTGTTCTTCGTCTTGCTCGCCGCCTGCAGACGTCTCCGGTATATATCTTCAAAGGCAACGTTCTTATTCTTATAGCCCGGCGTATCTACATTCGCAATATTCGACGCGATCACTTCCTGCTTCTTCCAGAGAAAATCCATCGCTTTATGCGCCATTGAAATTGTATTTCCAAACATTGTGTCACTTCCTCATAATATATTTTATTCTGCCCTATTTCGCTAAAAAATGACATCATACAGCCATTTTCATTTATTATATCGCTCATTTCTTAAAAAGTCCACACTTTTCGTACTGTTTTAGTAATTTTTCAGGCCGGGAATTCCTTCCAGAAGCTCAAATATTATTCGTATATTTCCCCAAACACCTCTGTTATAATTTCTTATTATAGAAAGAAATTATTCCTGTCCGAATTATCCGAAGACCAGTTCAATGTACTCAGGGAGCTGACTCTGCTGAGCATCTGAAGTCTCATCATGTCGACAAAATACTGTGCGTTCTCTTGTGTCAGATCATATGTACTCTGCAGAGACTTACTGCCCGCTGCCGACAGATATCCCGAAGACAGCCCTACCTGCAGCCAGTCCTGATAATTCAGGCTTGTACCGGATAGCTGCCGTGAATCCCCGTCTGCGCTCTCCGAACCGGACGCGCTCCTTTCTACTGTCTTGCCCGTAGTCAGGTCGCCGTTCATATATCCCTTGATTCTGCTGATATAATTCCTTGTCTCCGCAAAAGGCGGAACCCCTCCGTATTTTGCAACGTTCCCGCTTCCTGCATTGTATGCTGCCAACGCCAGTTCTATGTCTCCGTTATATTGATTCAGCTTCTCGGCTATATATCGTGCGCCCCCCATGATGTTGCTTCTTGCGTCAAAGGGATCGTCAACTCCGAGCGCCTTGGCTGTGGAAGGCATCAACTGCATAACCCCCTGGGCTCCGGCGGGTGAAACCGCATTGGCATTAAAGCCTGATTCTGCCTTTCCGATGGCCTTCAGAAGATTCAGCGGTACATTGTACCGTTCTGCCGCTTCCTCGAAGATCGCATCCATGCTCTCAGATCCAGTCTGTATCTGTGCTGCTTCCCGGCTTGCGGACGCCCTCCCGGCGCCGTACACGCTGCGGCTTCCCGCTGCATCCCAGACTGTGTTCCCTCTTAATCTTTGTAAGGTGTTCATAAATTCTTTCGTAAAGCTCTGATCCGATACTGCCGCCCGGCCCGCCAAAGACGTCCCTTGATAATCCGCGCCGCCCTGTATCTGATTCAAAACACTGCTCATATACTTGTACCAGTTCTCATAAATTGTATAGTCTACTGCCATAGTCTCTGTCTCCCGGCCCTTGCCAAAATCATATATCCTTAAAACCAATCTATTGTTTAACATTATATTTATACCATTTTTAAGCCTCAATGAAAAGACATTTTGCTTATTTTTTTTCGTTTTCACATATTTTCCATATCTTTTTAACAAATTCCAACAAAATATGGTGCAAAACCAGCAAATCAGATATTTACATTCAGGCAAAATCGTAATAAAATAGATTTATACATTGTATTTTTATATTAAAGTAAATAGGAGGAATGAATCGTGTTAAAAAACTTAAAAGTGAGGAGTAAGCTCGCTCTCTCATTCGGCATTACGATATTGTTCTTTATTATCGCAATCGTCGCGGCGAACATCGGACTGAGCAGTGTACTTGGCGGACTGGAAGATTTCTATGATACGCCGTATCCTATGGTGGAGTCTTCTCTGGAAGCCCAGACCTCCACACGTAAGATTCAGCTGAACATGTACCGCGCCGCTGTGGCTACTGATGACGCAACAGCCCAGGCCCTGCTGGATGAGATCGACGGAGTAGCAGCGAAGATGAATACCGCCCTCGATACTCTGAGGGCATCTTATAAAGGTGATCCGTCACTGATGACCACGCTCAACAATGCCGCAGATGACCTTGCATCCGCCAGACAGTCCGCTCTTGACTACCTCACCGCCGGCGACGAGGATAATGCCATCGCCGTACTGAACGGCGAATACGCTCAGGCCGGAACTGCCTTTTCCGAGATTATCGACGAATTTATCGCAGCGGCACAGACTGAAGCCGATACTTATTATGAGTCCGGTCATTCGATCAAGAATATATGTACATGGATCCTGCTTGCATTGGCAGCGTTCTGTCTTATCTTCACCGTATTTATGGCTCTTAAGGTGATTCGTGACATCACTTATCCGATCGCCGAGATCGAGACAGCCGTAAAAGCAATGGCGAAAGGCAACATGCATTCAGAGATTCATTATCAGTCGAAGGATGAACTCGGCGTCCTGGCCGATAATCTGCGTTTTGTTCTTAAGACGTTGTCAAGTTACATAGCGCATATCTGCAGCCGGATGGATTCTCTGGCAGACGGAGACTTAAGTATCTCCATGGATATGGACTATCTCGGGGAGTTTGAGTCTATCAAGCATTCCGGCAATAAGATCCTGGAGAACATGAACGACGCCATGAGCCAGCTCCATCAGGCGTCCGACCAGGTAGCAGACGGATCCGAGCAGGTATCCAGCGGCGCACAGGCGTTAAGCCAGGGCGCGACAGAGCAGGCAAGTTCTGTAGAAGAATTGGTTGCAACCCTAAGCGAATTATCCGATAAGGTTAACGAGACCGCTCATAATGCACGCAGTATCAACGAACAGATCACCCTGACAGCCGGCGAGATCGACAACAGCAATCATATGATGGAATCTATGATGGCTGCCATGACGAAGATCAACGACTGCTCCAGCGAGATCGAGAAGATCATCAAGACAATAGAAGATATTGCATTCCAGACCAACATCCTGGCGCTGAACGCCGCCGTAGAGGCAGCCCGCGCAGGAGAAGCTGGCAAGGGCTTCGCAGTAGTTGCGGACGAAGTAAGAAGCCTTGCTTCCAAGAGCCAGGAAGCAGCGAAGGATACTACCGCACTGATCAGCAACTCACTGGCCGCTGTTACCGAAGGCAATCAGATCGCAGCAGATACTCAGAGTTCTCTGGTGAAGGTAGTTGCAAGCTCCCAGAAGATCGCGGCGAATATGGCTTCTATTACAGAAGCTTCCGATATGCAGGCAGAAGGGATCCAGCAGGTTACCGTCGGTATTGACCAGATCTCTTCCGTTGTTCAGACCAATTCCGCTACAGCAGAGCAAAGCGCTGCTGCCAGCGAAGAATTATTCAGCCAGTCCAGCTTGCTTAAGAGCCTGGTAGGACGTTTCCGCCTGAAGTCCATGGCGGCGCCTATGGCAACGTCTGCTCCGGCTCCGGCGCCTGTGCCGGCTGCCCCGGAAGCTATGGCTCCGCTTACGATAGAGGATGATTTTGATTCATATATTCCGGAGACGCCTGCCCCGGAACCGGAGAGAACCGGCTTCAAGAGTTCATTCGTGGATGATATGGCGAAATATTAAGATAATATACAATCTTATACAGAGGAGGCAGCGGCTTATAAGCCGCTGCCTCCTCTTCAAGTGCGAAAAACGAGGATCGTTAAGTCCTTGCCTTTTCTTAGAAATTATTTATTTTACTGCGGAAGACAATAATGGGTGTTCTTGCCCTTTCCTTCTTGGATAAGCAGACCCTTTTCAATCAATTTTTTTAGCAGCCGTCCGCATGATGACTGACCTATACCAAGCAGTATTTCTATTTCTTTTCTTGTAATAAATCCCCGTTGTTTTGTCAGAGCAATCACTTTTTCTTCTGGTGTGCCTTTCTCTGGATTTACTTGCATTTGCCTTGCGGGTTCAGGCATTGCATTCAGATTAGGGAGAGTAATTTTAAATGCATTATCAGATGTTTCAATCTGCGGTATCATTCCGGTTCCCTCATACGCTTCCATGATTTTTATAATTCCGGTTCCATAGGCTTCTATCAATTCCAAACGGTAAAATACATTTGCCAGTTTGAAGTTCCGACAGACAGAAATACCCATTGTTACATCTTTTAAAGACACGCCGCTTACCAGACCGCCAATAGAGGTAAATTCAAGTCTGTCTGCATAAAGGCTGATGAAAGTACTGGCGCGGAATGAATATTCACGATGCACAAGAAGATTCAAAAGAGCTTCCCTGACTGCTGTTTCCGGATAATCCCGTCTGTCAATACGATATAACTTATCAAAGGTTGAGTGTGTCTGATTACGGAAATCAATAAAATCATATGCTTCATCCATCTGCCGAAACAAGGAGCCGGAGAATTCTCTCCGATCCTTAAATTCACTCTGCGTTGTACCTTGAAAAACAGCGGCTTTAATTGTATGCACACACTGATCCGAAAGCAGTAACCCCAAGTTTGTATAGACACCATCCTGTGTTACCATTCCCAATGTTTTCATTTGTGTGAGACCAAACTTTACATTTCGTTCAGCAAATACTTTTTTTGCACTTTCAAAGGTTAAATTTTGTTCCAAAGACCGCATTTCTTCAAAATGATCTCCGTCAGTTTCTTTAATCATGCGACGGATTGCAGTATTTGTAGCCGGAACAGAGGAATAACCTTGACGGACATAAACGCCTTCAGGACGCAAGCCTTTTTTGGCAATATAATATGGCCGCTCTGTTCCCTGCTGAATATCAACTGCAACGATTTTCTTTCCATCTACCGTTACTGTTTCATAATGAAGAAACATCGTCAGATCCGGTTTAATTGCATCTCGAACCATATTGCTGATTTGCAAAGAAGTTTCGTCTGGGTTATCCAGTCCTGACACAGTTCCGTCATCCTGAACGCCTATATACAGTTTTCCTCCCTCACAGTTTGCAAAAGCAATGACTTCTTTTTTAATATCCTCCACTACAATTGCTTTTAGTTCAACCGTTTCGCTTTCCTGAAAAATCAATTGACCGCCTCCTGATTTTATTCTACCCACATTCTACTCATTCTACTCATTCTTGTCAATCATTTTGTTAGAATGACATCAACTGTTTTTCTTAAGACCTGTTTTTTTCAGCCTTATCTCATAGATAACAAAAAACCCCGATTTTTCGGGGTTTCTGAGAGGCGCAGACCGGATTTGAACCGGTGAGTCAGGGTGTTGCAGACCCATGCCTTACCACTTGGCTACTGCGCCTAGCTATGAATATAAGCACTTAACGGTTGCCTTTTAACCGCTTACGTGCGATGACTCCGACGGGAATCGAACCCGTGTTACCGCCGTGAAAGGGCGATGTCTTAACCGCTTGACCACGGAGCCATAACGGTCTCACTTCAAGTGCGACCGTTCTTTATTCTAGCACAACCATCTGACTTTTGCAAGTATTTTTTTACTTCATGACAGATTCTATCTCTTCGACCGTCCTTGGAATATCCGCCGAGAGATTCCTGCATCCCTCCGCCGTGATCAGACAGTTGTCCTCCAGACGGAAGCCGATTCCCCATTCTTCATGATAGATTCCGATATCCACGCAGAACACCATGCCTGCCTCTGTCATTGCTTCTCTCGCCGACACCATATCATGCACATCAAAACCGATATGATGCGCTCCGCCGTGCCACATATAAGTCCCGATCTCATCATAGGAACTGCACACTCCGGCTTCCTTCAATTGTCCGTAATTATATTCCCGAATCATCTTATCAACGTCCGGCATAGGTATTCCCGGCTTTAAGATCTCAAACATATGCTGTGACGTCCGGTACGCGCATTCGTATAATAACTTCTGTCTCTCCGAATATTTCCCGTTGCACGGCCATCCTCTGGATACATCCGTCACCAGATGATCCCACCTGACCCCGACGTCGTTCAACACCATATCTCCGTCTGCCGCTTTGCCCCTGTAGCTGTCATAATGGATACAGAAGTTATTCTTTCCCGCACTGATAATAGATGAGAAACCAGGCTCCAGCACACCGTGCTGAGCCAGAGCATAATCATACTCGGCTTTATATTGGTATTCGTACATTCCCGGTCTGGAGTGTTCCATCATTGCCACTATTCCTGCCTTTGTGATCTGTTCCGCACGTTCCAGAGCTTCTATCTCACAAGGCTTCTTAATCAGGCGCATCTTCTTAAGTATCGGAAGAGAATTCCTGATCTCCATCTCCGGGTATCCAGTCTCTATGTACTGCTTCATCCAATCTGCTCCGTTCCAATTCCTGCGTCCCTCTTTGTGATCCAGATCCAGGCAGACCGAACGGATCTTATTCTTCCTGATCGTATCGGCAAGGCAGGACTGCCATTCCTCCAGATATCTTATATCGTTGATCCCGGATACCTCTGCCGCCCTGTCAGGCTTGATCCTCGCTCCGTTCCACCTCTCCTCGAATGCATCCGGCGGAAGGATGAACAACTTCTCAGTATACCCCTCTTCTTCTTTGCATATGAACAGAATACTGTCTCTCTGCTCTATTCCCGTCAAATATACAAAATTCCGGTTTGCCCAGAATCCATAATCATCATCCGCTGACTTGCGCAGCAGTTCACCGCTTAAAAAAACTGCCAGTTCACCGGGATTCATATGTTCTGCAAATGTCCTTCTGTTCTCCAAATAAAATATTGCTTCCATAAATTATCGCGCTCCTTCTCAGACATAAAAAACCACCGCCCCCGGAGCCATTCAAAGCCTCCAAAAACAGTGATTTCAAATGCGCGATCAGGGGCTCGAACCCTGGACACCCTGATTAAGAGTCAGGTGCTCTACCAACTGAGCTAATCGCGCGGAACTTTTATTTTCCTTTTGCATTTCCTCAACGCAAGGAATATTATATAACAGTTTTCATGATAATGCAAGAGTTTTTTTCAACTTTTTTCACTTTTTTTAAATTTTTTTCATATCCCTGCTTTTTTCCCGCTTTTTCCCCTCTGTCTGGCATCTTTCGGGCGTCTTCGGGTTCTGCGTCCCGTCTTAGGAACGCAGAACCGAAGGCTCTATAGCAACACATAACGTGCATCAGATTATGTCCACCATAATCTCATTCTGTAATCGGAAGATAAGAAGAGCAGCAATATAATCACAATGTATAGATCGGGCGTACCGGTTCACAATTGATCCGCAAGCTCTCTCAACGTGCGGTCAATATTGTTCCCATGAACATACAGGATCTTCTGTCCCTTCTTCCTCTCGCTCATGATCTTATAGTATAGCCCGTGCTTTAAGATATCTGTATTCACAATGATATACTTCTTATTATGGAGCACCGCCGGATCAAAATGCATATGGTCAGATTCCAGGAATTGGCTGTTAGGAAGACAGCGTCTCATCTTCCTCTGCCAGTTCCTATGTCCGCCGATCACGATGCTCTTATCCAGCTTCCCGATCCTGACCTCCTTATCCTCTTTCTTATCTTTCTCAGTCTTCATCCATATTCCAGAACAATCCCTGCCTGTACGGCGCTCTTCTTCTGCCTGTTTCTCCTCTTCTGCCCGCTTCTCCTCTTCTATCCTCTCTTCCTTCCTGCGGAGTATGTAGCTTTGCAGTTCCCGAAGCTCTGCTTTGTCTTTCTCATGCTTCTCCTCTCTCTTAAGAGCTTCTCTTTTCAGCCGTTCTATCTGCCGTTGTGCTTCCGTAAGCTTACACTCCCTGTCCTTCCCTTGCCGTTCTAATCCGCAGATCTTCTGTTCCAGCCTGCGCTTTTCATTTTCAGCACTTTTTAAGGTGTTTTCCTCACATTCTCTGCGGTATCGGACCTCTTCCGGTACATCATTCTCATACATTGCCTCGATCTGCTGGATATATTTGCACAAGGTCGTAACCAGAAGCAGATATTTGTACCGTTCCCAGTCCTTCTCTTCGAATACGGCACACATGACCTCCGCCTCCCATTTTTCCAGACATAAGCCATACAGCGCCGCCGTCTCCAGTCCAAATTGTCCGAGCAGGCTTTCCAGCCGCCTCCATAACGCATTATTCTCCTCGTTAATATCCTCCAGGAATGCACTCACATAATAGGCGCCCGGATTCCAATGCTTCCGCAACAGCTCACGGTATATCCTCTTTCCCTCGGTCATATCGGTTTCCTGACCCGGGCTTCTTAAGCGGTCGTCCTCATATCTTTTAAGCATACAGACTACCTGGCAGAACTCATAATCCTCTGCGATCGGAACGGACAGGTCTTCTGCGATCACCATCTGGACTACCATCCGGGATAGTTCCAGTTCCATCGCAAGCCCCTTGCCCAGAGAATCCCGATATTGCTCCCCTTCCAGGCAGTCAAGCTTCTTGATCACATTCTTCAGCGGACGGTATCCGGCATAGATAATATCCATGATCCCGCGGTATCTCTCCTCATTCCCGCCGTCACCGCCGGCTCTGAGCAAGAGAATCAGACCGGCTGCAAGCTTCGCCGCCCTTCTCTCCGTCAGCAGGAACTTACGCAGGTATGCCGCAGCATTATACTCTGACCGGCGGAACGCGTCTATACAAGAGTCCGCGCAGTCCTCCGCAATCCTCTCCAGCATACTTCTGCAGCGTTCATTCCTGACGATCGCGTACATAAGGAACGGTATCACATCTACCCGCATCTCCTTAAGATGCATCATCTCAATCGGTTCTAACAGCCTTTGGTTCACCTCTGTCAACTGCTCCCCGGCGCCCTCCCGGAGACCTTTCCCGAACACATCCTCGTAGATCTGTTCCCTCCGCTCCTCGTCAAGCTCCATCCTCACCGCCACGACTCCCCGGCCTGCGTCTTCGACCGGAAGCAGCTTATCCCGGCGCATCGTCTCCGCGACGGCTCTCGTCAGCATCTTCGAAGAGATCTCCGGGGTATGAAGACATCTGTCTACAAATGCCGCCTTCACATTCACCTTGCAGCATAATCCGTCATATATTATTCTGTTTCTTTCCATTAAAAATCCTCCCGCGTTACAGCCTGTTGAATACTCTGTGACATTGAAATAATCCGGCGACCTGCCGTAGATAAAATGAACTTCTAAGAATATACGAGACTCATATATAATTCTTTGATGTGGTTATTCTAGCACATCTTTTTTGACGGTTCAAGAAAAACCGTTCGACAAATCTATCTGGGAATCTATCCAAAAATCTATATTGCCGGCATATTCTTCCCCGCATTTACATATATTAGTACAACGGACAGTATCGTAATATACCGCTGTACCAGAAAAGGGAGGCCATTCATGCATATTAAGAACATTATAAAAGCCTGCGGCATACATCTGAGAAAATATATCGCTCCCCGGGACATGCCTTATGCTCTCGCGGCGATCCTGCTTGGCTTCCTGAATCATTTCCTCTATCAATTAAGCGGAGGGTCTGCCTTCATAGCCCTGATCTGCCCTATCAACGAATCCGTCTGGGAGCATTTGAAATTATTATTTTTCCCGATCCTATTCGTATCGGCGGCGCAGTATCTAAGATACCGCCCGGAGGCCGTGCGCTTCTTCTATCACCGTTTCCTTGCCGCCATCTGTGCGGTGGGCGCAACGATTGTCGTGTTCTATACCTATACGGGAATGATCGGACGGAATTTCCTTGTCATGGACATCCTGACCTTCGTGTTCAGCATCTTCTCCGCGTTCGCTGCAGATGCCTATTTCTGCCGCAGATGCACAAGAAGGACCTCACAGGCAGCAACCTTCTCCCTGTGGATCCTTGTCTCTTTGTGCTACTTTGTATTCACTTGTTTTCCGCCGGATATCCCGCTCTTCTTCTCGGCCCAGGGATAGTTACGGGTTAAAATCCTCTATTACTTCTGGACACGTTTTCTTCTGGAACCGTATACCATGGTATAACCCGCTGCCGCGGCACATAAGAGCAGCCACAGATATACCGCCGTATAGTCTCCGGTCTTTGGACTTCTTGTACCATTACTGTTTGTATTCACCGCAGATGCAGTGCCATTCTGGTTCGTTCCTGCCGGCTTCAGATTCTCCGGCACATTTACCTGAGACATAGCCTGATCTGATATTACAAGCAGATAATCGGATGCATGGCTGAACACCAGGCTTACATTGCCCTCTGAATCAATCTGGCCTGCGTCAATGAATACAAGCTTTCCGTTTTTGTCATGATAATACAGATTGCCATACTTTCCTGCATACTCTGAACCAACACCGATACTCAGCGTCGCCTTGAAGCCGAAGTCACCTTCATGCGCAAGAGAGATCTGCAGACTTGGATTATCGCCTGCAACAGCCGTTACCGTTGAACCCGGGATATTATTCGTATTCTTGGTCACCTTAAGATCGGTACGATCCCTGTTGTATATAGTCTGTATATCTTTGCCGTTGATCGTCCAGCTATATCCGTCCATCACCAGAACTACATTCACGTCCTTCCCTTTTGCAGCCTGCAGGATTTCCGTCGGCACGGAAGTCCATGAATTCATATTTAACTGAACGGTCTGTCCCGGCGTTGAACTATTGATCTCTCCGACAACAGTACCGAGGTTTTTGTCGGGATACTTTATATCTCCTGAGGTTGAACCAGAAGTTGATCCTGACGGGGTTGACGGATTGGATGGCTTGGATGGTTCAGCCGGTTTCTTGATTACTTCCGCGCTTCCGCTGAATGTCCAAGCACCAGTCATCGGGTTTGTAGGAACAACAATTGTTTTACTCGGCGCCATGCCCTCATCCCAGGTAACCTCACCCAAGCCTTCAAATGTTGTCATTGTGGCAACCGTCTCTCCTCTGTCCGCTACCTGGCAAAAGATCCTCTCTTCATCGCCTGTATTGATAACGTAACGAATCAAGCAATTCTCGTACATAGCCCACGTGTAACAACTGTCTCCATTCTTCATCGGGTAATCAAATGTAATGGGATAAAACCAACATCGGAATTTCAGCCCTTCATACAATTGCGGTGCACCTGCTTCCATCAACATGTTGACCCCCGTTATATAAGAGATCCCTTCTTCTACAATTCGAATATCTGAATCTCTAACCTCAATACCATTCTGATCATAATACTCATATACTAATTCTATCCATGATCCCTCTGCAAGCTTCGCCCTCACAAAAATAGTATCACTTATCTGATCTGGAATCACATTGTTCTCTCCGTAGGAAGCGTCACATTCCCAACCGATAAATGTATACTCCTTTGAGAAATCTTCTGGTACAAATTCCTTAATTTTCTTCAAAACATCTCCAAAGAGATCATCTGGCTCATACAAAAATAATCGATCCACTATCGACTTTCTTCCTGGATATAGATATCTTGCTCGTATAAAGCTTTTGTCATATTGCGCAATGATATTTACCGTTCCAGAGTGTTTTGAGAGCTCGAAGAACTGCGTATTTTCTGTAACTTCTATTCTTCCCCCTTCTTCCTTCCAACCAATCTGGGTAAGTCCCTCATAATCAGATTTCATTTCCGGAAATGTGACCCCAACTTCTTTCAACGACTGACGGCGCTGTACGTTTTCCTTCTTAACCTCACCGACAGTGTAGTAATTCCCTTTCTCATCCAATGCCGAAAAAACAATATTCACATCAAATGCCGAATCATCATAAGTATCACCATCATAAATATACACATAATACGGATCTGTTCCTTTATCCGGAAATTCATTATATTTCCATACTTGTCCAATTTTAATATAGTCAATATACCACTCACAAGGATACATATCTTCTGTTGTCAGGCTTCCATGATATTTGAAATCTTCTCCCAGCGTCAGCGTCACTTCAACAGGTTCACATTCATCTGACGCTGCTGCAGCAAATATAACCTTTCCGCTTTCCGGCAATTCCATATCGCTTTCATTAGCTACACCTATTGTAATCTCTAATTTTTCACCCTTTTTTATCTTCTGTCCGTTCTTATCCAGCACAACAGATGCAAGCTCCAGCTTTGAGTCCATTTTAGATTCATTTTGCTCCAGTTCCTTTTTGCTTCCCGAAACCTTCTCTTCTAACTCATCTGTCTGCACATCTGACTGATTACCAGACTCTACAGGTTCACTATCCTTCCCGTCAGTCTCAGCCTCATCTTTATCCTCAGATCCCGGCTCTTCCTCTATCTCCGGAACAGTATCATCACCTGCATCGACCGCTTCATCCGAACCATTCTCAGCGTCCTTTTCAACTATATCCGCAGCTGTTCCATCGCCTAATTCATCCGCATAACTGCTGACAGGCCAAACCAATGTAACCAGCATCGCCAACAGCAGTGCAAAGACAATCTTTCCTTTCATTTGTCTCTTGCAAACTCTCATTTTTCTTTTCCTCCATAATACCTTTGTTACTGAATTATATTTTATCCTCTACATAGCTTCACTTGCACGCATTCCTCCTCCCCGTTGATATGATAGCGAGCAGCTCCTACTCTTCCACCACCGCGCTGATCTCCACGGACGACACGCTGTCTCCGTTCAGACCGATCGCAAGCTCTGTGTCCCCGCTCTCATAGACCAGCTTAGCCGCGGATTCTTCCGAAGCCTCTCCGTAAGCGTCTGTTACCTCATCCTTCGTGCTTCCGATACTGATACCTTTGTCGGTGGACACCGTATCGTCCATGAACACAACGGACAATACATAATCCTTGTCTCCGTCAGGATAAGTATTCAATTTAAAGCCCGGATAGGTATACACCTTGTCGAGTCCTTCGAAAGCACAGCTCTCAGATTCAAAGTATTCGTCTGCTTCGCCCAGCCCTTCAATCACCTTGGATGCGTCCGCACCCATCTCGATCTTCGTGGACCCGCTGGTGAATGAATAGCCTCCGTCAGACGCGCCTCCTTTGTCCGAACCGCCGCAGGCGGTAAGTCCGAACACCATGGACAGCGCTGCTGCCGTCATAATTCTTCTCATGTTTCTCATTATAATCTTCCTCCTTTTCTTCGGTAGCGCCCCCTCGCCTTCGCTCGGCGGCATTTCGGAGGAAGGCATCCTAATAAATGCTTCGCATTTGCCTTCCTCCTTCAATGTAGTGCCCCCTTCCCTTTGGGCGGCGGCATTTCGGAGGAAGGCATCCTAATAAATGCTTCGCATTTGCCTTCCTCCTTTTCTTCGGTAGCGCCCCCTCGCCTTCGCTCGGCGGCATGTCGGAGGAAGGCATTATAAAAATGCTTCGCATTTGCCTTCCTCCTCTAAAAACTCACGATTTCTCCATATTCTGATAGTTCTTTGCGCTGAACGGCTTCCATATAATCATAGAACTGGATTTTTTCAGCATATACACTCTGATACTCCGGATCTGCTCTGTGATCCGTAAGCTCGTACTTCTCCTTCAGATATCTTCCAAAGTAACTGGTAAGTTTCTCTGCGCCCGTCAGGTTCATGTGCAGCCCGGCGTCATATGTATCTGTGTTATAGTCGATCCCTACTTCCGAAGCCAGCTTCTCATAGTTGAAATAATCAAGGCCGTATTGTGCCGCATATGCGGCGATCTGCCCGTCCCACTCGTCATACCAGTGGGGGAAGAGACTTGGCGACTTGACCAGTACCAGTGCGATCCCGTTCTCTTCGCACAATGTCCGCATCTTGTCCAGATACCCCATGGCATTGCTGCCCAGCGTATAGTCCGCCAGAATATCCGGTTCCGGGAATCCTTCGGCAGGCCTTACATCCACCCGCATATAATAGCCGTTATGGGAGATCTTATCCTTGCCAAACATATAGGTCAGGTCTTCCGCCGACAGATCGGACCAGCGGGAATGATACCGCAGGATCGGGAACAGGTAATCCAGAGTATTCTCCCTGTCTGTCATCGATGCCTTGATGGCGTCAAGCTTCGTCTTCGAGAATTCCATTCCGTCGATGGTCATACGGTTATAGGCTTCGCTCTGAGGTTCGTCATACTTGAGCGCCAGTACGTTGAATACAACGACCCTGGGCGTCTCGTACCGGAGAGTATCTTCCAGCATATAGTAAGACTGCCAGGCTAACTGCTGGGCGGAACCTCTGATATAACTGCTGATACCGTACTCCTCATACAGCGTGATGGGCGAGAAATTCTCATAGACCTCACAGTCTCCGACGAACAGCACTTCATGGCCGGTCGTCTCTTCGTAGTATTCGGCGGTCAGCGCGCCCTCTACAATGTCGGACATATACTTCGGCATCAGAAGCCGCTGCAGGAAGAACAACGTAATAAGCAGGACCGCCAGGAATGCCGCCGCCTTGAAAACCCAGACAAATGACTTCTTATGCATTTGCCTCCCCTCCTTCCTAATGTACCGCCCCCTCACCTTCGGTCGGCGGCATGTCGGCGGAAGGCATTTCAGAAATGCTTCGCATTTGCCTTCCTCCTCAAAATTGATTATAAATAAATTGGCTCTGGTCGAATCCGATTCCATAGGCGCCGAAGATTATGACCGATAAGACCAGCACATAAAAGACCGCATATCTTACGATCTCCGGCGCGGCGAAGATTAGATCCCGCACACTGCCTTTCTTCTCCTCAATCAGACTGACTGCGAACAGCAGGAGCAGACAGACGGACAGCAGGGCGTAATCGGCTCCGGTAAGCCCTAATTCCAGGAATGCTTCTGTATGAAGCTCCGACAGGCGGAAATATGTGAACATATTTCCGAACATGCGGAATGTAAGGGGTACGTCCCGATAACAGTCGAACATGCGCAGACTGCTCATCAGCAGGATCGTCCGCAGGATCTCAAACACACCATACCAGCGCTTATCTTTTACATGGAATCTGTTGTGGAACTTCTTATATAATGGCTCACATTCCTGAGAGATCATGATCACTACGAAGTTCATCAATCCCCATACGATGAAGTTCCAGCTTGCGCCGTGCCAGATTCCCGTCGTAAACCATACGGCGAAGGAGGACAGATACACCGGGACACGTTTCCCGATGAAATCTCCGAACTTCGCACGGGAGGCTTTGGAGACGTTCAGCATCGGTTTGCACACGGAGATCGGATAGAAGATATAATCCGTGAACCAGGTTCCCATGGTGATATGCCACCTGTTCCAGTATTCTTTGATATTCTTAGACAGATAAGGCCGCCGGAAGTTCTCAGCCACGGTGATCCCCATGGTCTCTGCGATACCGATGGTGATGTCGATACCCCCGGTGAAGTCTGCATACAGCTCGAATGCATAGAACATCATGCCTACGAATACGAACCCGCCCTGATAAGTGTCTGGATTCTGAATGATGGCGTTCACGGCAGTTAATATCCGGTCCGCGATCACGGCCTTCTTAAAATACCCCCACAGGATCCGATAGAGTCCGTAAGCAACCGTTCTGGTATCAAAATCATGCCGCTCATAGAGGGACTTCGCGAGGTCGCTGTATCTGCTGATGGGCCCCTGTACCAACTGCGGGAAGAAGGATACGAACAATGCAAGCCTGAACAGGTTCTTCTCCGCCCGGCACGTTCCGCGGTATACGTCTATGATGTAGCCCATGGTCTGGAAGGTGTAGAAGGAGATCCCCATAGGAAGCACCAGGTCTACGAAGGATATCTGCCCGCCGCTCCCAAACATCTGCAGGAGTCCGTTAAAATTAGCAATCACAAAATTCGTATACTTCAGCACCGCCAGGATCCCAAGGTTGAACAGCAGGCAGCCAAGCAGCCATTTCCACTGTTTTGCCTTCATGGAAGCCTTGTAAGCCTTCTTCTCTTCCCGGCTAAGGCTTCCCTTATTCGCCTTGATATAGGCGTCCTGCGTCTCCTTAAGGGCGTCCAGCTTGCGGCCTGTCATATAGGTAGATACCGTTGTAGCGCCGATGAAGATAAGGTAAGACGGACTGGCTATGAAGTAGAAGGTATAACTGGCCGCCAGCAGGAACGGCCATTGACATTTTCTCGGGAGAAGATAATACAGCAGGAAAACCACCGCAATAAACCCGATAAAGCTATAGGATGTAAACAGCATGACAGCTCCTATTCATCTTCCAGCCGTACGATCAATTCATACAATGCCTGCGCGGAATTGAAATTATCCGGCACGATCTCCTCGGCAGGAATCACTACGTCATACTCATCATTGATCTCAGAGATGATGCTGACGATGTCAAATGAATCGATGATCTTGCCGTCCACCAGATCGGTGCTGGTCTCAAAGTCTACCTCCGGGTGCAGATTGGTCAGAATTTTCAATAAAGCTTCCATAGTATTTTCTCCTTATCTTTCTTATATTTTCTTACTCTGTGCCATGTTTAGCAGCTTTACGCGGTCTATCTTACCGTTCGCTGTCAGCGGCATCTCCTCAAGCGCATACACCAGGTTCGGCGCCATGTATCTGGGAAGCGTCTTCCTGAGGCTGACCACAAGCTCCTTGGTCTGGGCGTCTCCCGTATAGAAGAGCGTGATCTTCTCTTTCTCCTTATCATAGATACAGCATGCGCTGCGGACACCCTCGAGCCGATTCACATGAACCTCGATCTCGCCAAGCTCGATCCGGTGTCCCATATGCTTGATCTGGTGATCCTTCCTGGACAGGAAGACCAGTTCCCCGCGTTCATTTCGCATACCTATGTCTCCCGTGCGGTAGATCCGCTCATGGTAGTATGGGTTCAACGGGTTCTGAACGAACACTTCATCTGTCTTCTCATGATCTCCGTAATACCCAAGTGTCAGCGCTGTACCCCGGATACAGATCTCGCCGGGATCCCCGGGCCGCGGCGCTCTATTATTCTCATCCAGAAGAAGGATCTCCGTATTCTTGAACGGCCGGCCGATCGGAATTGGTTCTCCTTCTTCAAAGTCTCGGTCAACCTCATAATAACAACTCATCCCGGTCGCTTCCGTCGGACCGTACAGGTTGATGAAACGAGCGTCCGGAAGAGCCTCTTTCCACAGACGGAACTGCCTGATGGGGAATACCTCGCTTCCAAAGGCAACGGTACGCAGATACTTCGGGATGATCTTGTCAAATGTCTTCGTGGACGAGATCATGGTAAGCGCCGAGACTACCCAGCAGACGGTATTGATCTTATATTCGTTCAGGAATTCCACCAACTTGACCGGGAACATGAACAATGACCTGGGTGTCAGATAAGTGGTCGCGCCGCATTTCAAGCTGGAGAACAACTCCTTTAAGCACGCATCGAAATACAGCGGCGCCTGATTGGCAAGTACAGACTTCTCTGAGATCTGCAATACCTCCGTTAAGTTCTCAACATAATCAATGACGGATCTGTGGCATGCGGCTACACCCTTTGGCACGCCTGTAGACCCTGAGGTGAATACGATATAGATCGGATCCGTATCGATCGCCGCCTCACGGACAGCGCCAAGCAGTCCGTGATCTGCCGATTCCCCGGCGATCTCATCATAGAGCAGCACCTCGCCGTCAAAATCACGGAACTCCTTCATCTGTTCACAGGTCGTCTCGTCGCAGATCACGGCGCGCGGTTTCAAGTTCTGGAAGATCAGATCGATTCTGAATGCCGGCATCTCCTCATCCATCGGCACATAGAAGCATCCGCTGTAGACTGCTCCCCAGAACGCGGCGATCATATGAGGATGCTTCTTCATATATATAACGACCGGTTCTTTCTGATAGCCCTTCTTCAGCAGACAGGTCCCGATACTCCGGGACGCATCGGATACTTCCTGAAAGGTCATCCCCATAGATTCATTTGCAAATGCAGTTTTATCAGGATATTTTCTAACTGTCTCTTCCAGATATTCTAATATATTTCTCTGCATGTTCTTTACTCCTTGGTATTATGTGATCAAATTCCGGTATCTCTCCTTAAGTCTGCCCCCGCATCTTAAGATGGATCTCTGGGCCAGGATCTCCATCACGTCCAGGTATCCCCGGCCGATCGGGTGATCCCTCTTGATCAGGGAAAGCTCCGTACATCCCAGGATGATCACCTGGGCGCCCTGTTCTCTCAGATGTGTGGATACCCTCCGAAACTTCTCTATATCGACAGGCCTTCCGGCCTTTACTTCTTCGTAGATCAATTCCATGACCGATTCCTGATATTCTCTCTTGGGGAGAAATACTTCCATACCCATCTCTTCTAATTCCCGCTGAAATATACGGCTTTGGATCGTCCCGTCGGTAGCCATGATGCCGGCGCTCCTGATCCGGCCGGCCCTAAGCTCAAGCCCTGTCTCCTGTATCGCATGGATGATAGGGACCGGGATATTCTCGGATAATTCTTCGTGAAAATAATGTGCCGTAACACAGGGAATACTGATACAGGCTACCTTCTGCCCGGCAAGCTTCCTGCCGATCTCAATCATATCCCAGACCGGATTCCTGCTGCTTAATCCCAGTATATAAGACGTCCGGTCCGGGATCTCCGGAGCGTTGTACACGATCATGGACAGATGGTCCTGATCCCTCTTCGCATCGGTCATCTGGATGATCAGTTCCATAAAATAAGCAGTTGCAATCGGACCCAAGCCGCCTATGATACCCAGTGTCATATTCATTTCCTCCTAAAGTAACGCTATTTCACCGTAGACTCCTCCGTCGGGGTGGCAGGATACAGGCTTTGATCGAAGATATGGCTGTTCCTGTGATTCTTGGAATACTTAAGGATCTGTGCATCCGTCTTCATGAAGAAATCGTCGCCGCCTCCCATACGCGGAGTCGCGTCGAAATGGTACCAGCCGTCGCCACAGTCGATCAGGCTCCAGTAATGGCTGGAATGACTGGTATCACTCTTCACAACATCCAGGTTCGGAATGCCCGCCTGTGTCAGCAGCGCCTTTGCTGTAGCGAAGAAGACGAAGCAATCTCCGCTCTTCTCCGTGAATCCCTGATGGGCTCCGTTCGTCCAGCTGTCCTTCTCGGATTTGTTGACATAACCGATATTCATTCTCGCCCATTCATAGATCGCCTTAGCCTTCTCCTTCTTTGTCATGCCCTTCTTCGTGATTTCTTTCAGGACTTCGTCTGCCTCTTCTAAGACCTCCTCCGGCGTTACATAGTTCTGCGGTTTCTCCTTGATGGTGATCACAGTCGACGCCTCCGCCTTATTCCCGGCCCGGTCGACGGCTGTATAGAATACGTCGTAAGTACCCGCCGTCTTCGTGTCTACCTTGCTGTTATCGACGGTTACGTCCATATCACGCACACAATTATCCGTTACCTTGATCGTAGACTTATAAGAGATCGGTTCGCCGATGAACCCGGTCAGCGGCGCTACGCCGTCGATAACGGGCGCTTCTTTATCTATGATAACTTCGATATCCGCCTCTACTTCCGCGGTGTTGCCGCCCTCATCCGTCAGAATGACAACCGCAGATGTGCTGCCCTTTTTCGACAGATCAGGCTTCTTCTTGAAGGAGCATTTGACATCGGTGGCGTCTTCGATATTGTCAACCAGCTCCTTTGCTTTGAGCTTCCCGTCAACGTCGATAACGGCTGACACAGGGTCCGCCTTCGGAGCTTTCGTATCTTCAACGATCAGCCGTGATTTCCGCTTCTTCCCTTTGACCTCTAATACAATCTCTTGTTCACCTACATGATCGAGCCTGACCTTCGAGATATCTGTTACAAATTTGCCTTTTACTTTCTCCTTTTTCAGGAAATCCTTCACATCCAGTTCTGTTCCGGCCTCCACCCTGACCTTACGCCGGACGGGGTTCCCGAAGAACAAGAGACGGAACAGGGAGATAACGATAAAAAGAGCGGTGAGCATACATGCCAGCCGTACCGAAAGCGCTATGATCAGGCGCTTTCTGCGTCTGCGGCGCTTCTCCTCACGGATCCTTCTGTGTCTGCGCGCCTCCCTGCGCCTTTGAAGCTCTTCGTCGTCAGGTTCTGGCCGCCCGGCTGCCTGCTCATGATTCCCTTCTTCCTGTTCCGGTACTTCCTGCGTTTCCTGCACCCGTCCATACCTTGGATACGGATAGGCAGAAGCTCGCTGCCTGTCGGAATAATCTGCATGCCAGCGCGGCTGTCTAAGCTTCTGGGAACTATAATCATGATATCTGTAACGCTGCGGGCTGTAATTATCATATACCGCCGTCTGCCGGGCGTCCTGATACTCTGCGCCGTAATCCTCGTACTGCTCCTGGTAATACTCGGGCTGATAATCGGCGGCTTCTTCCTGATAAGCAGCATACTCTGGCTGATAATCGGCAGCTTCTTCCTGATAAGCAGCATACTCTGGCTGTTCCGGGGAAACCTCAGAATAGCCGTCAAATTCCTCGGAATAACCTGTACTGGTGTAGTACCTTCCCCTCTTTCTATATGTACCCATGCTCTCATACCTTTTTTACAGCTAAAAATGTAACATTCTATCATATAACCTTGTCCATTTTACCCCCCCCCCCTGCCGATTTTGTCAATATCTAAAGAGGAAGTTCAGTCAAATCTTGGAAAATCTTGGAATATCATGGAAAGTCCTGGAGTTATAAGCTCAAAAAGACTTATTAATCAAATAGAAAACATAGCTGCATAGCCGGGATAAAGACAAGGGTAGATTAATTACTATTCTTAACTCTGTTTTGGCGGGTTGGCAAATGGGAAAAGAAGCTTGCAGGAATCTGGGAAAGGAGGGCTGAGTGGATGTTGACGATTGAAGGATTGATTTCAGTGCTTGGCTTATGCCTGACCTGCTTCGGTCTCGGATACGCCATCGGAAGCAAGGATAATAATAAACCACAAAAATAGCCGCCCCCAGTCCGCAAAACTAAGGCGACTATTTTTGTTTGCTTAAATTCGGACTAGCCGTCTATCGGCAGTACCTTTATGTAAATATATCTTAGCAGATTTATATGAAATTGTCAAATCTGACGGAGCGTTCCGTTGAAATCATTCTATACTGGATTCCGCACAAAGGCAAGGGGCTAATTTGTCGATTTGTCGAATCGCAAAATGGGGTGGGGTAAATTCCGCACAGGTGGGGTAAAAGGGGTAAATTATTTACCCCAGGGGTAAAAGTCATCAGAATCTAACAGCGGCACACCCGTCTTTCGAAGTTAACGCCACAATTTTTTAGAATTCTATTCATATGAAAAGTACCTTTAAAGCCTTGATTTATAAGGCTTTTTTTATTTTCTCTAACCCCTTGCAAAATTTATTTTTGCTTGATATAATAATGGCGTTAGTGGCGTTATATATGGAGGTTACATATGGCTTATTATCTTAAAAAAACTAAACTTAAAGGGCGCACTTATCTCTCCATCGACGAGAGCTTTTACAGTCAGGAAAAAAAGGGCACCGCTCACAAGTGTTACAAATCCCTGGGCTCTGTTGAAACTCTAATTAAAAATGGCATGGCTGATCCTGTCTCCTTCTATCAGCAGGAAGTCGACAGGCTTAACTCCCGGAAGAAGCAGGACGGCGTTCCCATGATCTCTGAAAGATCCCCCTTCCTTTTCTCCGGTTACTTCCCTCTCAAAAGTATCCTCGAAAGGTTGGATGTCCGCAAATATGTATCCCTTTTCAGCCTGACCAGCGATTTTAAATATGACCTTTATTCTGTCCTTTCTTCCCTCATCTATGCCCGCAGTGTAAACCCTTGCAGCAAGCGTCGAACATTCCACGAAGTCCTTCCTTATCTCTTTGAACCTCATGACTTCTCTTATGACCAGATGATGGACGCTCTTTCTTTTCTTGGCGCCAACTATGAGAAATTCGTTGAGATCTTTAACGTCCAGGTCTCGCGGCTCTATGGACTTGATACTTCTAAAACTTATTTCGATTGTACAAATTTCTATTTTGAGATTGACCGCGAAGATGATTTCCGAAAGAAAGGCCCCAGCAAAGAATACCAAAAAAGTCCTATTGTCGGCCTTGGTCTTTTGCTGGATAGCCACCAGATTCCTATCGGCATGAAAATGTATCCCGGTAATGCATCTGAAAAGCCCATTCTGCGGGATGTGATTGACAATCTCAAAAAAAAGAACAACATAACCGGCAGAACTATACATGTGGCAGACAAGGGGCTTAATTGTGCGCAGAATATCGCTTTCTCTAAAAAGAATGGTGATGGCTATCTTTTCTCAAAGTCCGTAAAGGTGCTTCCTGAAAAGGAAAAAAAGTGGGTTCTGCTGGAGCAGGGTTTCAAGGAAGTCAGAGACAAAAACAAACGTCTCATTTACCGTTACAAATCCTGTGTGGATGAATTCCCATATGATGTTATACATGAAGGACGCAGGGCCACTATCCATCTGAAGGAAAAAAGACTCCTTACTTATAACCCGGACCTTGCAGCAAAGAAAAAATATGAGATCAACCGTATGGTAGAAAAGGCAAAGTCCCTTACTATATCCGGGGCTAAGAAAAATGAATATGGAGATTCCGGCAAATATGTCAGCTTTACAGACGGGGACGGTAAAAAGGCTTGTGTCAGTATCAACCAGAAAGCAATTGATAATGACCTTACTTTTGCCGGATACAACCTGCTTGTTACATCTGAACTTAATATGGCGGATACTGATATATACAACACTTATCACAATCTATGGCGGATTGAAGAATCCTTTAAACTTATGAAATCTGATCTGGATGCCCGTCCTGCCTTTGTACAGAAAGAAGATACCATTAAAGGACATTTCCTGATATGCTACCTTACCGTACTGCTGGAGAGGCTCTTCCAATTCAAGGTTTTGGATGACCGCTTCCCTTCCACAGAGATTTTCGGCTTCCTGAAAGGTTTTAAAATAGTAAAAAGCGAAACAAAATCAATTAATGTCACTGCTTATACTGATTTTATAGGCCATCTGGCCAAGGCCACCGGCCTTCCGCTTACAAACTATTTCCTTTCAGATACACAGATAAAATCCATTATGAATTACAAATTTTCCACCAAAAGCATTTGGAAAGACTGATAGTTGTATGAGAAGAAAGAATATAGGGAGGAATAAAAATGTTGCTACAGATGAAGTCATCTGAACTGGGGGAATTATATGCGCTGCTCCACATGTACCAGAATGTTTATGGAGGGGTAGAAGGCAAACTACTTGCTGAAATAGTTGATAATTACAATATATCTGCTGCTTGTTTCTGCTGTAACAGTGAAAACAAGCAGCCTGTTCCGCCAATCACAAATCCCAGAGGCGCTGGCAGAAAACGCCGAAATGTTCCGCAAGAGGCAGCGAAGATACGGCAGCTACGTGAATCTGGTAAGACCATTCGCGCAATAGCTTCTGAAACAGGTCGTTCTACAGGGTATGTTCATAAATTAATTTATGAACATACCCGTCATGATGTTCAATAATACACTAAAAAGATGCCTGTTCATAATTTGAGGACAGGCATCCTAAAAATTAACGCCATTTTTTAAAGTCTGATACCAAAGACAGGTACCATGCGAAAAAACAGAATACAATACAGCGCCACGCCTTCAGACATTCAGCCTCTCCTCCACCCTTCTGTATCTTTCCCCGTCGAGCACCTTTTTCAGGCACTGGTAAGGATCCAGCTCATTGGAAAGGACCATATTGCAGACATTAATGGAAAACCCGCTGACCAGCCCCACGCCCAGTTCATTCTCCCGCACCGGAATCACATTAGTCCTGCTGTTCACATTCCAGAATACCAGCTTCGGCATCCGGTAGCCATGAGCCGCAAAACGTCTGCCGATCGTATCAAAAAGCGTTCTTTTGCCGTTGCCGCTTACCGCCATGTCAAACTCCATATCCGAGATGACAAGCACCGTCCCCGGAAGCTCCTGCTGGCTCAGGCGGCCTCTCACCGCCGTCTGCAGGATCAGTTCAAAAGTCGCTTCTATATTCGTATTGGTACAGTCACTGTGTGCAAGCGCCAGTTCCAGCTTTTCCCGAAGTGTCCTGCAGGCCGACAGATCCACATACTTCGGGCTTGCTGAAAAGGTAATAAACCTGTCGTGGTATGCGCCGCGCAGCTGCTCCGCAAAGTAGATGCCAAGCGCATTGGAAACATGCAGCGCCGTGAGATTGCCGCCGCCCACCGGACACAGCATACTGCCGGAGCCGTCCACCACGCAGAGAACATTTGCGGCCGCTGTCTCCATCACCGGCAAGTTCTTCCACAGGGCTTCCAAAGTCGCATCTTCCGCGCCTGTCTGCAGTCTCCACCCGGAACGCACCGTATACTGCGCCACAATCTCATGCGGCATCAACACACCTGCATGGATCGTCGCCCGGTTGTTCTGCACTGCCTCCAGATACGCTTCGCGCCGTTCCTGATCATGAAGCATAAAGGCCTTCCGGTAAATCACATTGGCCCTGGAAGCCACCCCCGCATACGCAATCTCGCCCCAGCGGTTGTCGCTCATATACACTTCCGTCACATTCAGATGCGCCCGCAGAGAAGACAGCATCTTCCTGTACTCTTTCGCGGTCATTCCCAAGAAATGCTGCAGCTTTGCCGCGTCCCGGCGGGATTCCGGGGAAGACGTATTGTTGCCCGGCATCCACTTCGCACACAGGGAAACCTTCCCTGTCGTCTCGCTGTTTATGACGTCCCGTTCCAGCTGCCGCATCAATGCCGTCAGCGCCGCTTCCTCAAGCGGCGTATCAAATAGACACAGCAGATCGTCGTATCGTCCATATTCCGCCATCAGGTCGATCAGGCCGCCTATCAGTTCCGACGCGCTTTCCGCCAGATAGCGGATGATAATACGGAAACTTCTCCGCTCCCCCAGTCCGCCCCTTACATCCCGCAGGAAAAACAGCCACTTGATTGCCAGTACTCTGTCCTCATAGAAGGCCGGAATAAACTCTCTGACAATCTCCGCTTCCGTCCTGCTCCTTAAAGACGCTGCCGCAAAATTCAGATCCACCAGTGCACTGCCCGTGGCAGCATAGCCGCGCGCCCCGTTTTCCGTCAACTTTTTCTCGTCATTTATCGCATTATGTAATCTGTTCATAAAGTTCATGCCCGCTTCCTCCTGTCTTTCTTACCCGTTCCCTCTATCTGGCTGTCCGTTCTTTTCGCTGTCCTTTTTACGGCACCTTCTACGTTACTTCTTACCTTACCCTTTGTGTTACTTCTGTTCTTTCTCTTACGCTTTGCCAGCCACCAAAGACAGCCTTACCGGGGCAGGATTCGAACCTGCATAAACCAGTTTACATTGCTGTGAAAATCTTTTGCAAGACTTATTTTTCCACGGTAAGGCGCTTTTTGGCAGACGCGGGAAAGATCCGAAGGTGTTCGCCCAGACGGGAGTCGAACCCGCGACAACGCACTTAAAAGGTGATCAGGATTGCTGTGAAAGCCTTTTGCAAGACTTATTTCTCCGCGCTCTACCAACTGAGCTACTGCGGCGTCCCCCTCCGGATCGTTTTCCTCTGTCTGTAACCAGAATACAGCATTCCGGCAGAAGAATCATTTCAAAAAAGTTGCGAAGGTGGTACAATAAAGCAAACTGATAACTCCACTCTCAGGCGGTGATCCCATGTCAGAATTCCATGAACTCATCAAATCCTTTGCCAAAAGCAGAGAATATGTCCGCGACTTCTTCGTGTACGGTTTTAAGACTCGCGACGAATTCGGCGGCTGGAGCGGCCGCACCTACGATAACGAACGCCGCCGGCTGGAAAGCTGGCTGTCCGGCTATGTCAGGCAGGAGTACACCGGCAGCGGAACGGCAAAGGGCAAGAATATCTATCTGTCCATTGACAGCAACCTTCTCGACACAAACCCGCTGTATCGGGTATGGAAGGCCAAAAGTTTCACGGACAACGATATCATGCTGCATTTCTATATACTGGACTATCTGCGAAAATTCCCCGACCGCACGGCCGACGAGATCACCGACGGTCTCCTTGCCGATTACGGTAAAGTATTCGATCCCCAGAGTGTCCGCCGCAAATGCAACCAGTATGCGGCGGAATGTATGCTGGTCAAAGAGAAAAAAGGCAGAGAAGTGCTGTACCGGCTCAATCCGCCTTTTCAGGAACTTCCTGGCGCACACCCCGGGCTGAAAAATGCCATCAAGCTGTATCAGCTTTTCTCACCCCATGGCGTGGTCGGGCACACCATTATGGACACGGCCTCTTTCCGAAACGACCTGTTCCGGATCAAGCATAATTTCTTCGTCCATACGCTGGAGGACGAAGTGCTGCTTCCCCTCCTGCAGGCAATGCATGCACACAGGGCCGTCCTTTTGCACGTCAAAAGCACGAAGTCGGACCGCTTTCTGGACACCGAAGGCATTCCGCTGAAAATCTTTATCAGCACGCGCACAGGCAGACGCTATCTGTGCCTCTATCTGCCGTCCAAAAAGCGCTTTGCCGCCATTCGGCTGGATGCGGTCAAGACTGTAACGGCGGGCGCTCCCTGTCCTGACTACACAAATATCCGGGAAAAGCTGGAGAAGCACAAAGTATCCGCCTGGGGCGTGTCTTTTCAAAGCGCCTCCTCGCCATGCACAGCTGGCCAACCGACGGACCGCACAGCCCTCCATGCTCTGAACAACCGGGACTTTCACCGTAAAGGCAGCGGACGGCGCATCGAACATGTGAAGCTGACGCTCCATATCCGGGAAGGGGCCGAGGCCTATATCCTGAACCGTCTGCGGCGCGAGGGGAAAGGCGGCGTCATCCGGCGAACCGCACCTGATACTTTTACCTATGAGATTGACGTGTTTGACGCCAACGAGATGCTGCCCTGGATCCGCACTTTTATCGGACGGATCGTCTCTGTAGAGTCAGACTGCCCGCAGCTTAAGGAACGTTTTCAGAGAGATCTTCTCACGATGTATCGTCTCTATTTTAAGGATGAAGATTGAAAAGAACAGAAAGGAACTTATGACAGAACTATTCTCAGAAATATACAACTGCTATTTTCAGGTGATTCAATCCCTGGTCACCCAAAACCCCTGCCTGTCGGAGAAGGAACTTAAGACCCGCATCCAGGACGCCTGTTTTGCAGAAAGCGTTCTCTACCTGCTGCCCAGACTGACCCGGCAGGAGTGGGGATTTTACGAGAAGCGGGACGGTTGTCTGCACACAAGGCTGTCCGCCGACTTCTATGTCCCTCTCACCGACTTGCAGAAAGCATACATACGGGCAATCCTGCTGGACGATAAGATCGGCCTTTTCCTGGATGAGGAAGAGATCGACTCGATCAATCATGCCTTTGCCGACGTTCCACCCCTTTACCTGCCAGACGACTTCTATTACTATGACCGTTTTGCCGACAGGGACGATTACCAGGACCCGGCCTACAGGAAACGCTTCCGGACGCTCCTGTCCGCAATCCAGAATCACATATGTGTGGATATCCTCTACGAATCGCGCTGCCATCGCAGACTGCATCACAGCTATCTGCCGTGCCGTCTGGAATATTCCGTGAAAAACGACTGCTTCCGTCTGCTGGCGGTGGATCTTCGTCGAAGCCCGAAGGTGATCACCCTCAATCTGAGCCGCATACGCGAAGTGATGTTGACTTCCAGAACCGTCCGGCAGCCGCCGGACCTAAACCGGCTTTTGCAGCGCGCCTACTATCAGGAGCCTGTACGCATCCTCATCAAAAACCGCCGCAATGCACTGGAACGCGCCATGCTGCAATTTGCCAATTATGAGAAAAGCACCCGCAGGCTGAATGACGACACCTACGAGTGCTTACTATACTATAATAAAGAAACGGAGACCGAACTTCTGATCGAGATCCTGTCTTTTGGCCCCATGATCAAAGTACTCGGCAATGAGGCTTTCCTGGGACAGATCAAAGAACGGCTCAGGCGGCAGGCTGCGCTGTGACGCCTTTACTTATCTTTGTCTTTTTTGCTGCGGTCATTTCTCTGCTTTATCACTGCCGCACTGCTCACAAGCAATAATATGATCGCCGCAATAGCCGATGTATTCATGCGAACCTCCTTTTTACTGTGATATTTTTCTACCCTGTAGATTATACCATATCTAAAAAGGCAAGTCTATCAACCGTCACGTTCTTTTGCGCAGTGCCAAAAAGGTTGATTACATCCCCACACTTTCATAGTGCCGGATGCCCCTGTAGAATACGGCCCGCGCCAGCAGGAAGAACCCTGCGCTCATCCCCGCCACGCCAAAGCACCACGGCCATGCCATGCTGCCCCGCAGAATCTCCACCGGCACGACGCAGATAAATCCGTACGGCACAAGGAACAACAGCAGGAAACGCACCACCCCCGGGTAAAGTTCCAGCGGATATCTTGCATACTGCCCCAGCTGGGACAGCGTATAGGGCAGCGCCGTCCTGCCGCCTGCGTCAAACCAGAACACCACGCTGTTGCCAAGCAGGTAGATCGACATGCACAATACCGTTCCGCACAGGATTAAAAACAGGCTCATGGCCACGCCCCACGGATGCAGCAGCCCCAGCCTCCGCAGAAAGACCAGCATACTGACCGCGCCCACCAGAAACACACTGATGCCCTGCAGTCCCATCCCGTAGGACAACACCTGAAACAGTGGGGAGACAGGCCGCGACAGGATACAGTCGAATTCACCCGCAAAGACCATGCCCGGCATCTGCCATATCCCCTCGAACAGTACGCTGCAAAGCCCTTCCGCAATAAAGAGAAACGACAGGATCAGATAGATCTCGTCCTTTTTCCAGCCCGCGATATCGGGAATATTGCTGTAGATGACAAAGGGCGCCGCCATGCTCACCACGCGGCTCAGCACGCCCGACAGAATCATCATCCAGAAATTCGCCGCATATTCCATTTCCGTCTTGATATACTGCGCCTTCATGCCCAGAAAAATCCTGATCATCGTTTCCTCTCCTCCCTTTTTCCTGTTCTCCTCTCTCCTGATACCTGAACTCATCTCATCCGCCTGCGATCGTCAGGTTTCTGCGCGCCAGACCGTACAGAATGACATGCAGCGCCAGAAACACCAGAATCCAAACGATCTGCAGCCCGTATATCCCCTGCATCCCGAACCCGGCCACCGTCTCCTGCCCCAGAAGCACCGCCACCGGGACCTGCAGCATATAGGGGAAGGGCGTACAGCAGGCGGCTGTTTTCAGCCACCCGGGAAACAGGACCACCGGAATCATGGCCCCGGAGAAAAAGTCGAACAGCGCTGCCCTGGTCCAGGCGATCCCCAGATATCCCGTGGTAAAAAAGCAAAGCAGGCTGAATACATCGATCATCAAAAGCCGCAGCGCCACCGCCAGAAGCAGGCAGGGCACGAAAGCCGCCAGAGCGGAAACTGACGGCACTGTCATATATTTTCCAAAACAGGCAAAGCCCGCAAAAACCAAAAGCAGGTTGACCGCCCCCTGTGTCAGCAGCGTTCCCAGCATCTGTGCCATATACTGTGTCAGAAAGAAGGCCGGCCGGACACATCTGGCTGCCACCAGCCCGGTCTTGATCTCTCTGGCCAGCGTGTTTTCCCCCGCCCAGTTCAACAGGTTGCTCATGGCAAAAGCCAGCAGGATATAGGTAAACATCTCCGCCCGCTCCATCCCGCCGATGGCGCCGCCTTCCTGCTGCGCGTAGAGCGCCGCCCACAGCAGATACTGCCCGCCAAGCAGCGCCACGGGACTTAACAGATTGATGAAAAAACTGGTCCTGTAATAGAGATGACTCTGCATGGAGATCGCAGTCAGCTTCCAGAACGTTCTCATAACGTGCCCTCCCCTGCAAAAATACGGGAGACCACCTCGTCGATATCCGGCTCTTCGATCGTGATGTCCTCGATCGCAAAGCAGCCCGACACCGCCGCCAGCACCTCGGCCGAAGAATATTCCCTGACCGGATACACGATCCTGGTCACCCGTCCCTCCATGGTGATCCTGGCAAGCGGCAGAAGGCTGCGGATATCCCGCTCCTGCTTTCCCGTCACCTGAATCATCTTATCCTGCACGAACCGGTGTTTCAGCCGGTCCAGCGTACCGTCGTAGATCAGCCTGCCCCCGGAAAGCACAATGGCGTCGTCACAGATCTCGTCGATATCGTCCAGATCGTGGCTGGTGAGGAAGATCCCTGTCCCCGTCTCCTCATTCATCTGCCGCAGAAATGTCCTGATGGTATGCTTCACATTGATATCCAGCCCGATCGTCGGCTCGTCCAGAAACAGAAGCTCCGGGCTGTGCAGAAAGACCATACCGATATCCGCCCGCATCCGCTGCCCCAGAGAAAGTTTCCTGGCCGGAACGGAAAGCAGCGGCTGCAGCGCCAGAAGTTCCACCACCCGGTCATAGTTCTTCCGAAACATCCCCTCATCCAGCCTGTACAACGTTTTCACCGCCTGATAGCTCTCGATCACCGGAATGTCCGTCCACAGGTTGGTCTTCTGTCCGAACACCACCCCGATCCTTCTCAGGTAACCGCGTCCGCCCCGGCGCGGATCCGTCCCGAATACCCGGATCTCACCCGCAGTGGGCGTGAGGATCCCGATCATCATCTTGATCAGCGTCGATTTCCCGGCTCCATTCTCCCCGATACAGGCCAGTGCCCTGCCCTGCTCCATCTGAAAAGTCAACCCGTCTACAGCCACCTTCTGTTCCCATTTTGCATGGAACAGGTTGGCGAAGGCGCCTTTTAAACCGGGCTGTTTATGGTTGACCTTATATACTTTTTCAAGCTCTCGCGCCTCGATCATGCTGTCTGCTCCCTCATTTGCTTACACAGTAAACTTACATCATGCTCAGCCTGCCGTCGGGCGGGCCGCATGGCCATCCATGCTGTGAAAGTCGAAGACTTTCATAGTAAACTTACATCATGCTCAGCCTGCCGTCGGGCAGGCCGCATGGCCATCCATGCTGTGAAAGTCAGAGACTTTCATAGTAAAGCCTGTATTTCATGTAGTTTCCCACTGTTGTTTCTTACCTGCTGTTTCTTACCTGTTGTTTCTTCCCTGTTATGTCATACTCTGTACTTTTCTGTAAAAGGCTGCCGTCATTCGCCCGGCTGCTTCTGCTTCTCCAGCAGCGTCTCGATCCGCTCTCGGAAGAACTGGATCAGCGGCCCGTTCAGACAGGCATTCACGATCGTGCCCAGCCCTACGATCTCCCAGATACTGTTATGGGCCATCACACAGAAGACAACCCCGATCACGATCACCACCACATCCGACATGACTCTGGCAAACCGGAAGGAAATCTTCCCGTGGGCATATTTTGTGATGATAAACGCCACACTGTCGTAGGGCGAAATCCCCATGTCGGCGATCATGTAACAGGCACAGCCAAGCGATGCAAACAGCGTACCCAGAATCAGAAACAGGATCCGCAGCGGCATGGTCACCTGCAGGCCGATCCGGTTCAGGAAAAGCCAGCACAGAAAGTCTGCCGTATATCCCACACATACCATGTTGACTACCGTTCCCGGACCAATGCAGTGCCTGATCGTAAACCATACGACCAACAGCAGCACGGCATTGATCAAAAGCTGCCAGGTGCCGAAGGACATCCTCAGGAATCCACTGACGCCCAGATTCATACAGGAAAAGGCATCCACCCCGAAGCCGCTCATACGCTAGGAGGCAACGCACATACCAATCAGCAGGATGCCCGTCAGCATCAGCATAAACTTCTTTTTTTCCACAACAGCCTGTTTCATGATCCTGTCCATTCCTTTCCCTTTTTCAGGCACAAACAATACCTATAGTAAACGACATAACAAATTTCTGTTCCCTGCTCTTGCATGAGCCATATACGATAGCCCTGCAAGGCCGAAAACGAAATTTCAAATGTCGTTACCTATATATAAATCCGACCGCCGATTTACGCTTCTGCCTCCAGCACATAGATCCTGGATTCAAAATCCGTATAGGGCTTCACCCCGGCCGGCACCTGCCCGGCCGTCTCGTCGCTGGTGATCAGTCCCGCACACATCAGTTCATCCCCAAAATGCGTTGTGCCGCTGTACACATTCCGGTAACAATAAGACGGATTCAGCCCCTCCAGCCGCACCCTCGTATATGTGCCATTGACACAGTTGAGCACACGATACCAGCCCACCAGCGCGGTCCTCTGATCCTCGCTCACCGCCATCCATACCGTCTCGTTCCCCTCAAAAGGACTTTTCAGCCGATAGAACGTACCGTACTGCAGCACCTGCCTGTATTTTTTCATAAAGGCGATCTGTTCCTTCACTTCCTCGTTCTCTTCGTCGCTCAGCTTATTCAGATCCAGTTCATAGCCAAAAGTACCAAAATACGCTACATTGGCTCTCGTATGCAGCGGCGTATCGCGGAAAACCTGATGGTTGGGCGCCACAGACACATGCGTGCCCATGCTGCTTACCGGATAGCCCAGGGAAGTGCCATATTGAATCTTCAACCGCTCCACCGCGTCACTGTCATCGCTGACCCAACCCTGGGGCGCATAGTAGAGCATCCCCGGATCGAACCGCCCGCCGCCGCTGGAACAGGACTCAAAGAGCACCTGCGGAAATTCTGTCGTCAGCCTGTCATACAGATCGTACACACCCAGTATATACCGGTGATAGATCTCTCCCTGCCGGTCCGCCGGCCATCCCGCCGAATAACACTCCGTAATGCTGCGGTTCATGTCCCATTTGATATAAGAGATCTTCGCTTCTCCTAAGATCGCCGCCATCTGCTCATAGATGGCATCCACCACCTCTTTTCTGGAAAAATCCAGTACATGCTGATATCTGCCGTGGGACTGGCTGCGCTCCGGCGTCGCCAGGATCCAGTCCGGATGTGCCCGGTAGAAATCCGAATCCTTGTTGGTCATCTCCGGCTCGAACCAGAGTCCAAACCGCATCCCCATTGCCTCGATCCGCTCCGCCAGCCCGGTGATGCCGTTGGGCAGCCTGTCCCTGTTGGCCTGCCAGTCTCCCAGACCGGCCCTGTCGCTGCTTCTTGCGCCAAACCACCCGTCGTCCAGAACAAAAAGCTCCACGCCGCATTCTTTCGCCTTCGATGCGATCTCCACCAGACGTTCTTCCGTAAAGTCGAAATACGTCGCTTCCCAGTTGTTATTGAGGATCGGCCGCACCCTGTCACGCCAGTAACCTCTGGCCAGCCGTCTCTGATACAGCTTATGGAAGGTCTGGCTCATATGGTTCAGTCCCCGGTCAGTATAGACCATGACAGCCTCCGGCGTCTGAAAAGATTCCCCGCTCTCCAGCTTCCACTCGAAAGTCTCCGGATCGATCCCCGCCAGCAGCCGCAGCGTATCATGCGCATCCACTTCTGCCTGCAGTCTGAAATTGCCGCTGTAGACAAGGGAAATACCGATGACCTCCCCCTGCCGCTCGTCGGCATTCGGCCGCCTCAGCACAACAAAAGGATTATGCTCATGGGAGGAGTTGCCCCGCATACTGCCGATGGCAGTGATGCCCGGCTCCAGATTGCGGGTACGGATATGACACTCTCTGGCCCAGCAGCCGGAAAGCTGCTGCCACACATACTCTCTGTCCGGCAGATCCAGACACAGACTCATGGCCCGGCTCAGGCGCACGGCCTGTGCGCCGCCGTTGCTGATCCGCACACTGCGCGCCAACACGCCTCCTCTGGCAAAGATCGTATAGTACAGTTCCACCTGCACCCCCGTCACCGCATCTTCTAACATAACGGTCAGCGTCTTCGCCTCCTCGTCCGCCTCCGTATAGGTCGCCGGCAATCCCGCCAGAACAGGCTTCCCGTCCGTGATCACATGGCCCTTGTAGCAAAAGTCCGAGATGCGGCTTCCATTCTCCTGCCGCACCTCCACTGCCGGCTGCCGGTAATCTGTAGTGCCAAATACCGGATATTCCTGCCGGATATGCTCCAGCGAAAAGCTCCTGTCATTCTCATAAATACAAGACGACATAGGCCGCTCGCTCATCTCCAGGAAATAAGAAAAATCCTCCTTGTCCCGGATCTGCTTCCCGAAGTACAGCTGCCCCAGATGGCCGTTTCGCAGGATCGTCATAATGTAGCTGATCCTGTCATTGTACAGATGAAACGTTCCGGTACTTTCATGATATATGATGTTCATAGATATCCTCCTCGTCAACATTGTGTACATTTAATTTCCATGTGCAGTGCCTTCTCCAGTGTTTTCTCAGACAGGGCAGGCACTGACCCCAAATACCATTATCCCAAATGGATAGATACGCCTGTCATTGCATATCAGCATAATTTCCCAATATCCTATGTGAATTTTGTACAATACATATATAGTAGTAATTCCACTTTAAACGACATGCATAATACCATACATGGTATCTGTTGGTTTTATTCACCCCATAGACGGCCTGATTTTTCTACGTGCTGCCGCTCTTCTTTCTATTGCCTTTCATACCGCCTTGTGCTATACCTATCTTAAAAGAGTTGTACCATTCTTTCAACACTTTTTATCAAATCTATATAACTTCATTTACCTCGGTTCTGCAGCACTGCAGCCCCGGACACATCTTACCAAAGAAAGGACATTTCTATGACACAATTCAAATTTTCGCATCAAACATTTCCCACCTCCGGTCCGCTTGTCATTCCCATGACCAACGACTATCTTTTCCGCGCTCTTCTGCAACGCAATAATGCAGTATTAAAGGGCCTGATCTGCTCTCTTCTGCACCTTACCGCAGAAGAAGTCTCCACCGCAGAGATCACCAATCCCATCGAACTGGGCACTTCCTTCACGGACAAAACCTTTATTCTGGATGTCAAAGTCCATCTGAATGATCTCGCCATCATCAATCTGGAACTCCAGGTGATCAACCAGCATAACTGGGTAGAACGTTCCCTGAGTTATCTTTGCAGAAGTTTTGATACACTCCAGGCCGGAAAAGACTATCGGGATGCCAGACCCGTTATTCAGATCGGTCTGCTGAACTATACCCTGTTCCCTGCACATCCGGAATTCTATGCCACTTATCAGCTGTTAAATGTTAAAGATTATACATTATATAGTGACAAACTACGTCTTTCCGTGTTAGACTTAACTCATATAGAACTGGCAACCGAACAGGATAAAGCCCTTCAACTTGACTGCTGGGCAAGACTGTTCAAAGCAACAACATGGGAGGAGATCAATATGCTCGCACAGGAAAATGAAGCCATAAGAGAAGCCGCCGAAACCGTCTATCAGCTTACCCGGGAAGAACGCATCCGCATGGAATGCGAGGCGCGGGAGGATTACTACCGCACACAGCGGGACCTCCAGAATTTCATAGCCCAGCAGACTTCCGAAAAAGAATCGCTGATCCAGGAAAACAAAACCTTGCTGGATGAACGGAACGCTCTGAATGATGAGATTAACGTTCTGGCCAATGAGAAAAATGCTCTGGTTAATGAGAATAACGCTCTGGTTAATGAGAATAATGCTCTGGCCAATGAGAAAAATGCTCTGGTTAATGAGAATAACGCTCTGGCCGATGAAATAAAAGCATTAACCGACAAACTCAACCGCCTGCAAAAGTCACTGGAAGCACAGGGTTTAAACTTCGCCGACATGTAACGAACCTCTGTCAGCGGCAGGCAGGAATGCCATGGGCAGCCCTATATACTGCACCATGCTCTTCCTGCCTGCATTCCACAGGATCAATGGGCAATCGAGAAGAAATTGATCAGGATTTCCTTAATATGCTGATACCGTCTGGCATAGGAATTTTCCACCCGGATCAACTGCAGGTCATGTTCGTCGCAGATGGCCTTCTTCTTCCGATCGCGGTTTTGCACTACCTCGTCCTCGAAATGCTCTTTGCCATCCAGTTCGATGGCCAGGATCGGCAGCTCCGTCGTCCCGTGCTTCTCATACACCACGAAGTCAAAGCGTCCGTTATAAAAGAGGTCATTACAGCATTCGTTCCCCTGAAAGACATGGGCGATGGCCACCTCCTTGTGGACCGTATAGCGGCTCTGGGTCAGCCAGATATTCCCCAGCGCATGATTCAGGTTTTCCAGAAAAGCCTCCTCCGTAGCGCTGCTGAAAGGCTTAACGCCCAGCGCCCGGGATGCCGTCTGCTTGGGTGTCACCGCAGAGGTTCCGTTGGACCACACATACCGGGCCAGCTCATACAGATCGTCTTCCCCTTCCTTCTGGTGCAGACGTTCCAGATGCTGCCTGCTGGAAAGGACGATCAGCTTGTCTCTGGCCCGCGACGTTGCCACATTGATCAGCTCTTTGTTGTTTTTCAGCCACTCGTATGTACCCGCCTGGGTCTGCTCCGTGATCGCCGTGGAAAAAAGAATCACGTCTTTCTCATCCCCCTGAAAGGCATGAACCGTCCCGCAGGTCACATTGTCCACTTTCGCCCGGGCCAGCGCTTCCTCGATCAGCTTCTTCTGGTTGACAAAAGGTGTAATGACACCGATATTTTTATCCTTGTTCAGCGCGGCATATCTGGCAATCTCACCGGCCTCCGCCGGCGCCGTATTCTTAAGCTCCGAGAAGGTATCCTGCATATCCAGATAAACAAGGGGCTGTTCTTCCCTGCTCTCGGACAGGATGTTGAGTTTGGAATGATAATACTTACGGTTGTTAAACCCGATGATATTCTTATGGCACCGGTAATGGTTGTGCAAAAGCGTCTCATCACTGACCGCGTCACAGGCCAGATACGTCTTATAGATGGAATTTTTCCGGTAGTCATATTCGTCGGACACCGTGTAACGTTTCCGCAGTTTATTGTTGGTCAGCTCATCCAGCAAAATCACCGGATTGAGCTGCTGCGGGTCGCCTACCAGCATCAGGCTCGTCCCCCGCAGGATGGGCACCAGCGAAACCGCAATATTGCACTGACTGGCCTCGTCCATGATCACCATATCAAACATCGGCTCCGGCTCTCCGAGACGATGGGCCGAGATACAGGTAGTGGCGATGATCGGAAAGATTTTCTGCAGCTTTAAGATATTCTCCTTTTTCCCCAGATACTTCCCAAAAGCCTCCAGCTGTTTCCCGTCTTCCTCCATTTCCAGAATCTCCAGCAGGTCGGCGTTTTTCTGCTGCCCGATCTTCTTGATATAGCCTGCCGAGATATAGTAGAGGTACTTTTTCAGGTCTTCTATATTATCATCCAGCAGGGAAAGCGCTTCCGCTTCCGACACCTCCCCCGTGACCTCGATCTTCCTGCGAAGCTGTCCGAGCTGCCTGACCTTCAAGTCCTGCTCGAAGGCCATTGTCTGCAGCAGAGCGCCCTTTTTCTCCTCATATTCCAGCACCCGGTCTATGGTCTCCTCCCGTTCCCGCAGATCCAGCAGCTCTTCATACCGTCTAAGCAGCTCCGACAGCCGTCTGGCCCGCTTCTTCCGGTCGTCCTTGTTGCGATCCAGCGTGTCCTCGAACACTTTCACGTTCTGTACCTCCCGGTAAAGCCGCCTGATCGTCAAAAGCGCCTCCTTCACCTTCTCCTGGTTGCCCAGCCGCAGGATCGGGAAGGGAATCGTCTTTCCGTTATACTCTATGGTGGAAAGTTTCTCGTAGACGCCGTTGATCGGATGGTTATTATAAGACGCAAACAGCACCGTGCGCTCATTGAAAAAGGCCGTCACGATGGTGTTGATGATGGTATTCGTCTTCCCCGTGCCCGGCGGTCCCTGAATATAGGCTACCGGATACTTCATGGCGTTGTGGATCGCCAGCAGCTGATCCATATTGATGTTCCGGTTGATCAGCGCAATCGGATAGGCAGCCGTCCTTCTGGGCCGCTCCAGCAGATCTCCGAAAAAGGCCCGGATCGGCACCGGCACTTCCTTTTTCTGATACAGCTTCATAACGGCCTGATATTCTTTATGCAGATCCAGCGCAATATCCGCTTCCAGCCCGATAATATACGGCATGTCGTCCACATTGCAGCTGCCTCTGGGCATCCGCCGCATGATACAGTCCTTGATCCGCTCCTGATTCGCCTCGAAATCGGCAAGCAGCTCGTACTCATCACCGTCCAGAAACCGACGGATGCTCTGTTTTGTCACGAGCTCCACAGGACGCCGTCCCCGCTCCTCTTTGATCCCAAACTCCGTACAGATCGTGATCTCTTCCTCCGGCTTTAGCGCCCGCTGCTTCACGTCCAGATGCAGCTTGCGGTAAGCCAGCACGTACAACCCTTTCGTCATATGAATACTTAAGACATTCATCGCCAGCTGTCTGATCTGCAGCCGGCCATCCTCCCGCCCGTCGGATTCCGACTGATACTGGAAATTCCTCACGATCTCCCGGAACTGCTCCGGACTCAGCTGGTACAGCTCTCCTTTGATCGTGTCATGATCAAGATAGCGCACCAGACTGAAATCCGATTTGTACGGCACGCAGTCCAGACGGTTGCACATCTCCAGATACCCGAGGATCTTTAAATTGGCAGTGTTGTCAAACAGCGCTGTATACTTGTGGGGATTTAAATAAATATCCTGAACCAGCTTTTCATTGACGGGGCAGTAAGAGCCTTCTATGATTCTGGAGGACTGGATGGCATCGATCCGGATCCTGTCATAAGACTCTACCGTATACTGCCGCAGATGAAGACCGTCCACCGAAAGGGTACGGCTGTGAACGTCCAGATCACGGATGCCGATCCAGTATTTCGTGATCTGATCTTCTCTGTTGTGGTATTCGATGCTCATCCATTTTCCCTCATGGATCGCACGGAAGATATCCCGGAAAACCGCGTTCATAGTCCTCTCCATTTCAATTACCTGAATCATTATCCAATAAAATTTACTGCATCGCCATGATTGTGGAAGCACGCATCCGCCATACAGGCGCCATCACTGCCAAGTGTTTGTTTTCCATAATAACACAGCTGAATATTCTGCCGCAAGCACAGAAATCCGCCGCTTTATTAACCTCCAACATATATGCATCAAGAGCGTCCCCTAAACAAAGCTAAATGGGCGTTCCTGTCTGCAATTCTCCATAGCAGGTTGAAACCGGAATAGCATACTATATCTGGAACCTGGAATACCCTTCACTCTTTACATATCTGCGGAACTGAACGGGTGACATACCCATATGCTTCTTAAAGACCTTCTGGAAATAATTAGCAGAAGAAAACCCGCACGCCCCGCTGACATGCGCAAGCTGCACAGAAGTGCCTGCCAACATATCCACCGCTTTCTTAAGACGCAGCTTTGTCAGATATTCGCTTGGTTTCACGCCAGTCACTTTACAAAATTCCCGGGACAGATGACTCTGGCTGACATGACAGGCAGCCGCCACGTCACTGATGCCTACAGGCTCCATAAACATTTCCTCCATGTAAGTTTTTGCCCCCACAATCAGCGGTGACTCCGCTTTCTCTTTTTCCTTTCCAACACCACATAAGGCACACAGGAATGAAAACACCATAGATCCCAGCAGAAACGGATTCTGGTTAGTGCGTTTCGCCTGGACATGAAGTTCAAATATCCATTCCACCGCACCGCTGTAGACCGGCAGGCTAATTATCCTGCCCAGATGATTCTCTATATACCGACAATATTCCACCGCCGCGCCACATTCAAACAATATGTAGATAAACTCCCACGGCCCTTCATTGTTTTGTTCATCAAAATAGTAGCATTCCGGTCCTGGCATCTTGAGGAAAAAGCCTTTCCCCTTGTCCACAATCTTCGCTTCACCGTCAATCTTCACCGTCCCGCTGCCATTTAGAGTATACTGAAAAAGATAACATTCCGGTCGGTTTTTGTTGTCCCAGAAATAGTCGCCGGTACAGCAGCGCTCTTTCCCCACGGCGTTTAAACGTACCACCGGATGCTCCACATCATTGAGAAAATGGAACGCATAATTATCTTTCATGTCTTCTTTTCCCTGCATATTCGCTTCTCCTTCCAGGTTGTCTTTTTCATACGGATCAATGCGCAGGAAGGTACTGCCTGCACATCAAAAATTTACCCTTTTAATCAAATAGTTACCATTGCAAAACCACCACACCTTATCTATGATTAGAGCATAACCTGCTTATGCGGCTCATAGCTATCTGAGCATATCACAAAGCAGGCAAAAAATGAACAATCAAAATTTTACATAAGGAGGACAATTTTATGTCATTTAAAGTAGCATTTATCGGTGCAGGAAGCATCGGTTTCACAAGAGGTCTTCTCACAGACCTTCTGTCCGTGCCGGAATTTCACGATATCGAGGTAGCGTTTACGGACATCAATCCCGACAACCTGCGCATGGTGACACAGCTGTGCCAGAGAGATATCGACGAGAACGGCCTGAACATCAAAATCCATGCAACCCCGGACCGCAGGGAAGCATTTAAAGACGCTAAATACGTTATCAACTGTGTCAGAATCGGCATGTTGGAGGCTTTTGCAACAGATGTCGAAATTCCGTTAAAATATGGTATCGACCAGTGCGTGGGCGATACCCTCTGCATCGGCGGCATCATGTACGGGCAGCGCGGTATTCCCGCATTGCTTTCCTTCTGTAAAGATATCAGGGAGGTGGCGGCTCCCGGATGCATCCTGCTCAATTACTCCAACCCCAACGCAATGCTGACCTGGGCATGTAACAAATATGGCAAGGTAAAAACATACGGACTATGTCACGGCGTACAGCATGGACACGAGCAGATAGCCAAAGCCCTTGGCAGAGATAAGAAGGAGGTTGATATTATCTGTGCCGGATTAAACCACCAGACATGGTATATCAGCGTCAAGACAGACGGCGTAGAGCGCACGGGCGAGCTTTATGAACTTATGAAAGGGGCAGAGTTTGCCAGGGACGAGAACATCCGTCTGGATGTGATGAAAAACTTCGGCTACTATTCCACCGAATCCAACGGCCATCTTTCCGAATACCTGATGTGGTACAGGAAACGCCCCGAGGATATGGAAAAGTGGATTAATTACAGCAACTGGATTCAGGGCGAGACCGCCGGATACTTGCGTGTCTGCAAGGAAAGCCGCAACTGGTTCGAGACGGACTTCCCCAACTGGCTCAAAGAGCCTGCGAAGAAGTTCTCTCCGGAAACCCGCTCCAGCGAACATGGCAGCTATATTATCGAGGGTTTGGAGACGGGACGGGTGTACAGAGGGTGCTTTAATATTATGAACGAAGGCACCATCACGAACCTCCCTGACGAATGCGTCGTGGAAGTTCCCTGCTATGTGGACTATAACGGCATATCCGTTCCCAAAGTAGGCGACCTGCCTTTAGGGTGTGCGGCCATCTGCTCCCAGAGCGTATGGGTACAGAAACTTGCCGTGGAAGCCGCAGTCCATGCAGACTTGAACCTGTTACGCCAGGCCGCCATGATGGACCCTTTGACAGGCGCCGTATGTACGCCTGACGAAATCAGGCAAATGGTAGACGAAATGCTTGTGGCAGGCGAACAATGGCTGCCTCAGTATAAAGAAGTAATCGAAAGCGCCAGAAAACGGCTGGAAAACAAGACAGTGCCATACCGTCCGGTTAAAGGATTTACCTTAAAGACGAAAACCGTTGAGGAAATGGCGGCTGAGAAAGAAAAGTACAGGGCGATGGCCTCTGCTGCTGCAAAAGAAAATGTGAAATAAAGAAAGAAGAATCCCCCTGCTGCTTATCAAAATATAATTGGCGAAGAGTCTGTAACATGGTATAATTTAAACGCTATGTCCAGACTCTTTTAAAAATTGCTGAATGTTTACACCGAAGGGAGACGCCATGAGTAAATTATTAGAAGAATTTCAGGAATACCTGAAAAAGATGAATCAGTATGAGCATGTGCTCACGCTGCTGTACTGGGACATGAAGACCTGCACCCCGAAGCTGGGACAGGAGGGTCATGTGGAGGCGCTGACCCACTTTTCCACCGAGGTCTTCGCCATGTCCACCTCCGAACAGATGGGGGAAATGCTGACCGAACTGGCCAAACCGGCAGAATATGATGCCCTCACGGACACATGGAAATTTATCGTCACACGCATGAAGCGCGACTTTGACCGCAACAAGCGCATTCCCGCCGATCTGTATAAGACCTACGTGCAGACCCAGGCAGAGGCCGGCAATATCTGGGTGGATGCCAAGGAAAAATCCGACTTTAGCCTGTTTGCGCCTTATCTGCAGAAGATGATCGACCTGACTGTAGAGATGGCCGGCTATACCGATCCAGGCGTGGAAGTCTACGATGCTCTTCTCAACCAGTATGAGGAAGGCATGGACTCCGCCACCATCGACGGCCTGTTTGAAGCGCTGAAAAAGGATCTGATCCCCTTCGTAAAAGAGATCCTTGCAAAGCAGAAACCGGAAAATCCGGCCTTCAAAGGCTATTTCGATCCGGACGGCCAGCGGAAGGTACAGGATCTTTTGCTTGATTATATCGGCTTCCGCAGGGACGCAGGAAGTGTCGGGGAGACAGAGCATCCTTTTACCCTCAACTTCTGTTCCAAAGATGTGCGATTGACTAATCACTATTATGAGAATAATCCGCTCAGTTCCATCTTCTCCGCTGTCCATGAAGGCGGACACGCCATTTTTGAACAGAACATCAACCTGGAATATGACAACACCGTAGCCGGCAGCTGCGGTTACATGGGGCTTCACGAAAGCCAGTCCCGGTTCTATGAAAATATTCTGGGACGGAATAAGAACTTCTGGCTGCCCATTTACGACAAGCTGGGCGAACTGCTGCCTGCCTTTAAGGAAATCCCGTTAGAAACTTTCTACCAGGAGATCAATCACGTGCAAAACAGCTTTATCCGTGTAAACGCAGACGAAGTGACCTACTGCTTCCATATCATACTGCGCTACGAAATGGAAAAAGCGATCTTCAGAGATCATGTGCCGGTAGGTGACCTGCCCGCATTGTGGAATCGGAAAATGCAGGATTATCTGCAGATCACACCCGCAGACGACGCACATGGCATCCTACAGGATATGCACTGGTCGGACGGCGGCTTTGGGTACTTCCCTTCCTATCTGCTGGGCAGCATTTACGATGGTATGCTTCTGGATACTCTGCAGGAAGAACTGGGGAATGTGGACGAACTGCTTAAGAACGGAAAGATCAGGGATATCACCGCATGGCTGAATCAGAAGGTCCACTGGTACGGCAATACGCGCAGGCCCAAGGATGCGATCAGGGCAGTCTGCGGCAGGGAAATATCCGCCGAACCACTCATCCGGTATTTTAAAGAAAAGTATTCTGAGATCTACGACATTCAGATCTGACTACTGACACAAGACAAGGGCTGCACTCATACTGCAGCCCTTCGTTACTCGTATCGTTATAGTAAACGACATAACAAATTTCTGTTTCCGGCTCTTGCAGGAGCCATATACGTAGCTCCTGCCTTCATCGTATACAGACAAAGAATCACCAGAGCAAGAAGTCTCGCCAGCTTTTTCACGCTTTCCACGATCACTTCCGATAATTCCCGTTCTCCAAACTCGTCAAACATGTCACATCTCCAAAAAACCTGCTCCCCTGCTGCACCTACTGTGCTTCTTTTTTCCTCAGCAGCACACAAATTCCCACAAGCAGCACTACCGTCACCGCAAGCCCGCCTTCCGGTCCGAATGCGCCGCCGTTTATGATATCCCGTCCTTCCACCATCGTGGTCCTGAATACCGAACATTCCGTAGCGCCGCCGCTGACACGAAGTCCCCAGAAATTCCCCTGCACCAGATTCCAGATGCTGTGAAAGGCACCGATTCCCCAGATACTGCCCCTTTTGATAAAATAAAGAGAAGCAAACACACCAAACAGCGTCAGATTAATAAACGCCAGCACGCTGATCCCATGATTCAACAGATGCAGCGCCGCGAAGATAACCGCGTTGGAAAAGACCGCCACCCACATCGGATAACGCCGGCCGACAGATACCATGAGATAGCCGCGGCACAGCACTTCTTCTCCCATCCCCTGTACCATATAACCAACCATGAAAAGCGCAAAGATACCGCCGCCGAAGGTCCCGGAAAGCCCTTCGAACCTGATCGTCCCTGTCAATACACAGAGCAGGATCACCGCAGAAAAGGCGACAAATCCGGCCGCCAGACCGATCAGATACTCCCGGCCTGCTCCCCTTTTCACAAATCCAAGCGTATCCGGCCTGCGCTTCTGGACCAGCCTGCAGAATAAAAGCGTGACCGCCGTCATTGCCACAGTCGAAAACAGCGCCAGCGCCATATACAGATCCGAGCCGGCCAGCAGACGCAGCGCCTCGGCCATCCCCTCCAGATCCCCGGCCGCCGCTGCCGCCTGATAGTCTGCATTCATGGAAATAATCATCAGTTCCCCCGGCAGGGTGACCAGAATCTGTGCAAACATGCAGACAAAAAACACCGGCACAAATACCAGCATCTCCAGAAACCAGTTCAAACCTTTCTTCTTTTCCTGCGCCTTGATGACCGCTTCCGGCCGTTCCAATTCAAAATTCATTCTGCCCTCCATCTTTTCCTCCATTCCGAAGCGCTTTGCGCTGAGGACGCGAGCAGAATTTCAGATTCTACTCTGCGATCAAGGAGTTTGTGACGCTTCGGCACAAACTCTTGGTTGAATAAATTGCTCATCAGAGAATTTATTCAACCTTCCGCTTCACGAAATCACCTTTTTTCACTTCATTATTCTGCGGTTGTCAATCCCTTTTCTTCCTTATTTATTTCCTGTAATCCTTCCTGATAAAAGGCTCCCCGATCTCCTCCGCCACCAGCAGACCATACTTATGAGGATGGCGGTAGGCATTCCCGTGTACTTCCCTGCTCCGGTAATCACGTATCTCATCCATCGGAAAATCCGCTATAAAGATCCCTTCCGAACCGTCGGCCTCCATAAACAAGGTATCCCGCGAACCCGCATCCTGCGGCCTGTAGGCAATCCCGTCAAAGGCCGTGGAATGGCCGTTGCAGTCCGGCTGCTGTTCAGGATAATTCACGGTGGCGATGCCGATCATATTCTCATAAGCCCTGCCCCGCAGCTGCGAGATCCGATTGATCTCCATCGGGCAGGCGTTTGGTACAAGCACAAGCTCTGCACCCTTTAACATCAGGATCCGGGCGCTCTCCGGAAATTCCCTGTCATAGCAGATCATACTGCCGACCCTGACCGTTCCCTTCTCCGTATCCAGATCGGCCACATAGAAGTCGTCCCCTGCCGTAAGCCTGCACTCCTCCCCGAAATCGCAGGTGTGCACCTTGGCATATGTGTAGGCTTCCCTGCCGTGCCGGTCAAACAGCGTGATCGTATTCCTGGGCAACGGCTCCCAGGCTTCCAGATATGTGATGCCAACCGCCATCTGCAGCTCTTTCGCCAACGCCTGAAATGCCAGCACAAAGTCACCATTCCGTGGAACGGCCAGCGCTTTCAGCCTGTCAGTCTCTTCCGGAATCTGATACCCACTGCTCCACATCTCCGGAAAAAGCGCGATATCCGCTCCCTGCTCCTTCGCCATCCTGCAGTATGTCCTGCCCTTTTCCAAGTTGCCTTCCACCGAACCCGTCGGTGCGATCTGTAAAAATGCCACTCTTAAGTCTTTCATTTTCTTCCCTCTTTTCTACGTTAATCTCCATAATCCTACTCTATATGCCGCTCACAATTCCTTGACGAAAATGATCTCCAGCGGTTCTCCCGGCAGCAGCAGCGCCCCCGCATCCACATAGTGCCTTCTGCGGTAAAAGTGCTGGGCCTCCTCGTTGGACAGCGTGGACGTCATGACACATTCATATCCAGCCGCTTTCATCTGCTCTTCCCAGACAGAAACCATCTTTCCCCCAAATCCCTGTCCGCGATATTCTTCCAGCAAAAACAGCATGTTCATAAAAGGCATATTGTCCCAGAACAGATTCCATCTCAGCCATCCGGCCAGTTGCCCGTTCTCTTCGGCCACCAGGACTCTGCCAAGCGATATATTGACTTCCAGTTCTTCCGGCCTGATGTGTCTGTCAAGCCGTGAAAGCATTTCCTTATCCTTCCTGTCTGCTGCTCTGATCTGCATCCTGTCAGCCTCCTTCTTTGTGGCAAAACATAGCTCCGTTATTTTCCGTTTTAAAGCATCCGGTCATTTTCCATGACAATATAGGTTCCTGTCTCCATATCATAACGGACATCTTCTATATGAATCGACTCATACATATACTGTTTCACCTGCTCCACCGTTGAAAACCTGGTTGCCTGATAAGGCGACTGCGGATTCGTCTTTTCCAGCAGAAGATATGCGTCCCCATCCTGAACCAGCACCGCCGCATGTGCCGCCGCTGTCTGCGCTTCGTACTGCGTCCAAATCGTGATCAGCGAAACTCCGCTTTCCGCAAAAGATATCCCCCGCCTTTGCCACTCCTCTGAAATACATGCAGCCATCTCTTCCGCCGTGCAGCCGGGCGTGATCGTCACCGGATTATAAACCGTATAGTAGAGTCTCTGCTGTTTTTGGTCAAAATCAATGAGCGGATTGTTACTGATCGCGTCATTGTCACTGCACAGCCATTGTGTATCCTGCCAGCATTCCCACAGTTCCTCTTCGATCAGCGCTTTCGCCGTAATCTGATCCTGCATCAGCAAAAAAGCCGCGATCCGGCAAAGTACATCACCATATTTTCTCTGATTCGTCTTAAACCATGTGGTAGACATCGGATAGTAGTCACCGTAATCGACAACCGGGATATCCTCCGTTACAAACCCGTCTATCAAATGAAAAGTCTCACATTTACTCATGCACTGGTTAAAATCATTGACCCATAGAAACAGCATATCCACATATTTTTCCGGAATACCGGCAGCCAGCAGGATCTCCTCCACTTCGCGCCGGGATTGATCCCCGGCCAGATTCGAGTAAGTCAAAGTTCCGTCCTGATAGTCCGGCTGTACAGAAGATACAGGAGACGGCATCTCCTTCTCCATACCGCTGCTTTCCGGGACAGAAGCCCCTTCTTTGCAGCCCGCTGCCGCCAGCGAAACGGCTATTGCCACCAGCAGGCCGCCAATCCTTTTTTTCATAAAAAATCCACTCCTTTCTCTCATTCTGCTGATTCGCAGAATCTGCCCTCCAGCCCGGCCAGCTCCCGCATGACCATCGCCTCCCGCACAATCCACGGCGTCTTCTCCCTGTCTCCCGCCTCGTTCCTCCGGATCATCTCCTCCAAAGTCATCCACACAACCTGATAGCCATACTCTTTCTCATAATCGTCCAGACTGCGCTCATATACTGTTTGTTCTATATCGCAGAAAAAATACCAGGAATCCATCTCCAGCCAGTCTTCGGGATTGCCTTTTCGCCGCTCATGCACAAGCAGGTAGTCCCCGATGCTTTCCGGAATGACCCTGCAGCCGGTTTCTTCCTGCACTTCCCGCAGCAGGGTGTCTTCCAGCTCTTCCCCGGCCTCTCTGCCGCCGCCCGGGAATTTATAATCACCGTACTTACTGTAGATTGCCAGATATTTGTCATCACGCCTGATGATTCCTCTGGCGGCAATTCTTTTATAAACGCTTCCTGTCCCTGTGCAATCTCCCAGGTTCAATGTCAATTCTCTGATACACTGGCTCATAACCGCCTCCTGAAATCTCTTTTGCAGTCTCTTTCCTGATTATACTGGTATCTTTACATTCCTCTTCTTCCGTTTTTGGTTCATTCATGTCTATTTTATCATATCTGGGCTGAAAAGCACAGTTGCATTTTCATTCGTACACTCAAGCGGATTTTCGCATTCGTCAGCTTATTATTTACGGGCCGAAGGCCCTGTCCCGAGAGACACCCGGCAAAGCATTATTTACGGTCAGCATCAGGACACGGAAGTATAAATTTTGCAGCCGCCGGACGCAGTGCAAGCCCTAAAGAAACCGCCACTATGACCGCAATGACCGAGGGCCTCAATGAAATGTCCGTTTGAGCTGTTATAAGCTCTAAAACCTTTATATTCACGCTCTTTTCTTTTCGGACATCATTTGTCCTATTAAAATCTTTGTTGTTTGTAACTGCCGCAAACTTAACTGTAATATCATCTCCAAGAATACTATATTCAGGAATCTTAGCACCAATCAAATCACATTCTTCATATATCTTCTGTATGCCACGTCCCCATGACTCTATATATCCGGCTCTAAAAAAGGTGTTTGCTAAATCCGGATTATATGGTCTGGAATTATGGGTTTTCATAAAATTTTCTGTTGTCCAGTCACTTGGAAATACACATGCATTGCTAATGTACATAAACTCTTCTTCTATTCGAATTTAAATCGGGATACCGTCTTCCCATTTACAATGTATCAATGCATTGTATACCGCCTCTCTTACTGCTGCCCGTTTCAGTTTTCCATCAACAATCAATCCCAACTTATTACACAATTCCTTAATTATACTTTAATCAACATATCACAGGAATGCACTTTTAACAATCAAAAAACGTTAATTATCCGGTTAAATTTCCGAAATATCGAACTGAAATTTCTTTTATGCGAAACAGGCAATAAAAATACGCCATACAAATTCTCTTAAATCGCATGGCGTATTCTTTATAAACAGATCATTGCTGTATAAAGATTTCTAAAATTTTTGAGAGGATTGTGTCACTCCCCACAGTAAATCCGGATCGCCTCGGCCGCGAACGCGGCCGTTCCGCTGCCGCCTGCTCCGTCAATATTGGCCGTAAACTCTCCATTCTCAGTATACATCTGTCCCAGGCCCCGGAGAATCTCATTAGAACATTGATAGAAATGCTCCGTGATATAATCCTGCAGCTTCTTCACAAGGCCCTGCACAGCAGCGGATTCCGGCGCAGCATCTTTATGTTTCCCAAATTCTGCGAAAATCTGCATGAAATTTTCCATCACCGCCTGCTCCTCCTTACTGTTTCTGCCTGCCGCCTTCTGCACAGACTCCTCATACGCGGCGGTATTACCCCACTGCTCCTTCGCCTGTTTGGCGTATGCTTCGATCTTTCGCTTATCAAATGCTGAAAAATCCATTGTCTTTCCTCCTGTCAATCGTATTCCACGGGCAAAAGCGATCAGCTGTTCCAGGTGTTCTTTTTTCATAGTCAGCAGCGTGATCTGCTGCTCCAACGCTTTGTCCCTGTCAAAGTCCGGTTCAGACAGGATCCTGCGAATCTCCTTCAGCGGAAATTCCAATTCCCGAAACAGTAAGATCTGCTGCATCCTTTCCAGCGCCGTATCGTCATACAGCCGGTAACCGGACTCCGTATAGTCGGCCGGAGCCAGAAGTCCGATCTTATCATAATATTGCAGAGTGCGTATACTCACTCCCGTCAGGCCGCTTACCTCCTTTACTGTCATCATTGCCATGAACCTGCCTTTCTGCCCGGAAGGTTTTCCGGTTACGTTTTCCCGTGTAAGGATACGGTAAACTATTACGTAGCGTAGGAGTCAAGTCTTTTTCTCCATTTTTTAAAATTTCTTTTTTGTCTGCTCTGACAAACGTCACATGCCATCCTCTTTTCCAGTATCTTGATCAGCGAAATATCCGCCGGCAGCCACGGCACCTCATACAGCTCGCTCCCTGTCAGCCATCTGGCCGCCTGTGCCTCTTTCAGGGTCAGACTGCCCGCCGTCACTTTGGCCAGAAAACAGTCCATGGAAAGATGAAAAGCCGGATAATCATATTCTATCGTATGGATCAATGCTCCCACTTCGATTTCCGTATCCAGTTCCTCCCTGATCTCTCTGACCAGCGCTTCTTCCGCTGCCTCTCCCGCCTCGATCTTGCCGCCGGGAAACTCCCACTGCCCCTTGAACTCTCCGTATCCTTTGGCTGTCGCAAATATCCTCGACGGATTATCCATATCATCACAGATCACCGCCGCCGCTACCCGTATCGTCTTCATCTTACCCTCCATAACTATCGCAGATCCGGCGCCCTGCCGTCTCAAAATCTCTTTCTTCTGTTTATGGCCTTACTGTAACGTGGGGGACTGGATACTTTCCTGCCCCTCCCCGGGGAACGGGACCTGGAACAGCCTCAGCATCTCCTTCTGGGACTCATACTCCCGCTCTGCAATGAATTCCATGAAATCCCTGTCATCCCTGTGTGCCCGCTCCAGCAGGGACACATAATCCCCCCGCAGGATGGGCGGCACAATGGCGGGCAGGTACCCGTCCTGGATCAGCGCCAGGTTCATAAGGAGCCTTGCCACCCTGCCGTTCCCATTCTTGAACGGGTGGATGAACACAAACCGTTTGTGGAGCTGGGCGGCAAATTCCACGGGATGGTATCCGCCCCGCTCCTTCTGCACCCAGGCGAACAGCCCGTCCATCTCCTTCTGTATCTTCTCCGGAGCCGCCACGGGATACTGCGATCCCGTGATCAGCACCCGGACATCCCGGTAACGCCCGGCATACTCCGGCTCGATGTTCCGATAGAACAGTCCATGCATCTTCAGCACCGTCTGCTCATCGATCCGCCGGTCCCGGAACGCGGAAAACATAAAATCATAGGCTTTTGCATGGTCCACCGCCTCGAACACATCCCGGAGCGGTTTCCCGCCTACCGTCAGGCCGTCCTCCAGGAGTACCTTCGTCTCACTCTCCGTCAGGGAGTTCCCCTCCAGGGCGTTGGACGTCCACGTCAGCCCAACCCGGTAATAATCCTGTATCTGTCCCAGCATCCCGCCCTCAAACGGGCGCAGCTCATTGATATCTTTCTGGAAGAGATCTATCTTATTCAGTATTTCCACCTTGCCACCATCCTTTCAAACACACTGCCATCATACCACAAAACACGCATAAATGATAGGATGAACACAGATCCTGTCCCGTTTCCTTATCAGCATAAACTGCAGCCATTTCCGGTCGGAATACACCGAATGGGTGACCGCTTCCGTCATCACCTTCCGCATAACATCTGACCTGTTATTTTCACACAAAAGCGCTAGCTGCGTCTCCTAACCCAGTCAGACGGATAATAGATTCCTGTTTTTTAAATGCAGACAGGAGCAGCTGAAACCATGAGTCAAAGCGCTTGCGCTACAGCAGCCAGGCCCCGCCAGCCTCCGGTCCGCCAGCCCCAACGCACCCACAGGGTACACATCAACGCGTTCGCAACGGAAATCACGCCATATATGACCAATCAAAAACTCCTGGAAACCGGCTTCTCCTATGGAATACATCATGCCAAAAAGGATATAAAATGCTCACATTACGCTTTATACTGATTGCATTCTAAAAGCTCTCTCACTATAATTTATAATATACCTGCTGAAAATACCGAAAGGAGTCCACACACATGACAGCATTTACCCCGGAAACCAGAAACAAAATAACCATCACATGGCGGAATGCGATGAAAGAGAAAGGAACATTGCTCCCCGCATCCGAACAAAAACTGCTGGAAGATCCCTGCCTTTACATGATTCCCGAAGACATGTGCACCCCTTTGGAGCAGCTTTTATATGATGGCAAATACCGCACACTGGGCGAACTGTACCGGAAACAGTTCCCGAATCTGGTAAATATCTGCGTGCGGAAGGCATGGCAGGATGATTTCTACTATGCACTGGATCAGATGAACCAGTACCAGATGACCGCCGGGTGGTTCCGACGCAGTCTCCGTTCGAACAGCTACGCTCCTTTTGCAGCTGACAGCATACGGCTTCTGTACGCCTTCTCGCTTCTGGATTTCTACGATGCAGAACTCGCGGATATCCTGACCGGCAATGCAGCGCCGGAGTATTGCGATCACGCCCGCAATGAACACTTCCACTACGCCGGCATTCTGGCGGCACAGCTGGATCGGCATGACGCCAGAGCCCTGCAGGCCGTCCGTGACATCCTGTTCGGAGAAAACAACACGCTCATGCTCAGCCATGAGCTGGTCCTGGGAATCGTCCGGAGTAAAAATAAAGAAAGCTACGAAGCACTGGGCGCCTTCCTGCTGGCGGCAAGGTTGCAGGAAGGCGCCCGGCAGGAGATCTGCGAAACCATGGACGCCGGGCAGCCGGAAGCCTTTCTGCACCTTCTTTCCGTGATCGAGAACAACAATCTGATCCGCTATACTGCCGTCAGACGTGCGGTTTACACGTGGACCGGCATCTGGGATGAACGGGGAAGCGATAAAACGCTGCGGCTGATGGGGCAATGCCTGCGGGATGAAAGTTTTCTGCAAAAGCAGCTTTCATCCACTGACATCACAGCGATCTGCTGCGCTATCTGGGCCAAAGGTTTCTATGACGCGCAGGAGGCCATAAATACCGTTATCACCCTCGTCAAAAACGGCACAAAACACCAGAAAATGACTGCCTCATATTTTATGCATTCTCTGCAGGAACCAAATCTGCGGATGCAGCTGTCAAAAGAAGTCATCCGCGCTTATCCGGATGATCTGGAACTTGTGGCCTGCTTTCTGCCGGGCTTCCTGGGTTCGGCAAAGGATCAGTTTCTTAAGCTCAGTCATTGGGAGCACACTTCCTCAGGAGAAATAAAGATCCTGAAGCCACATCTTTTACCACTGGAAAAATATTTTCAGGACAAAGAAGAGGCCGCAGCGTTTTACGACATCCTGAAGAATCTATTAAAACAGCTTCCCAAAAAGGGACTTACCCTGCCGTCCCGTATTTTTCCATTCCATTATGTGTCTATGACCCAGTCCGACATTGCACTGCGGCTTTGCCTGATTGCCTGGATACTGCAGCAGGACCGGCTGCTTGACGAGGCCGCCGGACTGATCTCTCTGATCGGTCGTATATGGCAGGAAAGTGACTACTGCTACAGCACAGTGCGCTCCTATGTGGCCGAAGTGCTGCTCTACCGTCCTGCCACCGAACCACGTAAGAAGGCACTTTTTGAACTTCTGCACAATGCCGAAGAGGATACCAATATCTCCGCCCATCAACTGGTGGAGGATATGCTGCTGACCCCGGAAGACTACCGGGCCATCGAGGAGACTGTAAAATATAAAAGAGGCCGTACCAGAACGCTTGCCCTGTTAATGCGGCAGGACAAAGAGGACCTCATCGCCTGCATCAACCGGCTGCTCACTGCAAAATCCGAAGAATGCCGCATGGGCGCCCTGGATCTTGCCCTGCAGCTGAAAAAAGAAGATATGACGACCTTCGCCCGCATCCTGCCCTCACTGCGCGCTTTCCTGACGCCTTCCAAAAAAGAAAAACTCCTGTTGGATGAGCTTCTGGGCTCGGAAAACGGCGCACTGGAGATTCTGAATACGCCGGGCTACGGACTGTATGATGTAACAAAGGACTGGATCCTGCCTCCTGTAACCGTCAACGCTGACGATGCATCCACTCTCTTTACCTACGATGATGAGACATATATCCGCATCATGCAGAAACTGGATGCCCTGATCGCCGCCAATAAAGAACGTGAGTACATCTCAATCGGCAATGAAGAAATGCTGTTGGGCAACCGGCTGTCACACGTCCAGAATATCCACAACGATCCGAACGCCCAGCCGTTGGATGCCTACCCTTTTCGTGAACTGTGGGAACAATTTTATGAGCAGGAGGTCAAAACGCCCCGGCTTATGATCGAGCTGGAGCTTTACCGCCAATGTCTGCCGGAGCAGGATCTCTACCTGCAGCATGTATCCCTTTACCAAAAGGTATTGGGCCGCGCCCGTTTTCAGGACCCGCCTTTTACCAACCTGACCGTCAGCCTCTCTTTCCGCCCGCAGGTAGATTCTATCCTGTCCACACTGTTTTTGCAGTATGTCCCGAAATCCCTCCGGGTTTCATTCGGGCTTTGCGGAATTGCCAGGCTGCTGACGGTCCTGGATACCTCCAATGACCTTTTACCCGTACAGGAAAAGCTCTTGGGCGGCACAGTCAAACCTGCCACATACCGCCCTCTGCAAATGCCGGTCTTTTCCACTCTGTATCGGTGGATCATGCAGAGCGGAGAGGAAAGCTGGGAGAGTTCATTCGCCCTGCGCTTCCGCCTGCAGCTGCACTATTATACATACCATACGCAAAAAAGAGAGCCCTCCTCCTACCTGCGTAACAACGAGAACGACTACATATCTCTTTCCGACTGTGCACAATGCTATATGCGCGGCATTTGGGATAAGGACTTGTTCTACAAGGCAGTATACACCTTCTTCCGTCTGGACGATGTTATAACCCCGGTCAGCAGCCTGGAAGCCAAAGGCAAGATGCCTTACTGCTGGAGCGCCACTTCCGCTCTTGAAAGCTTATTTGGAAAGAATACGATCAAACCAGTAAACGACAGATACAGCTCCGATACGATCTATGAGGAAATGCCGGAGATGGTCTTTGCACACAGCCTCTATCAGGAGATACTGCACGTGGTGCTTACCGTGGAATTGACACGTGGTGAGCAGCCCACACCCTTTTCCGATGCTGCCAAAAGCATCCGGCTGATCTACGGTATCGACCATATGATCCAGATTCTGACTGCCCTTGGCAAAGCCCCTTTGGATCGAGGCAACGGTTACTATTATGAATCTTTGGACCGTCAAACGGTACTCAGCCATCTGTTAAGGGTCTCCTGGCCCAAACCGGAAGAAACCGCCGCCGATCTGAAAAAAGCCTTACAGGATACAGATATCACGAAAAAGCGTCTTGTAGAGCTTGCCATGTACGCCCAGCAGTGGATTCCCATGCTGGAAGAGTATTTTGCGCTGCCCGGTTTCGCCAGCGCCTGTTACTATTTCATGGCCCATACACGCGACCTGTACAGCGAGCGGGTATTGTCCGCCATCGCCAGATACACGCCCCTCTCCCCGGAAGAATTGAGAGACGGCGCCTTTGACGTACACTGGTTCTTCGAAGCCTACGAGAAACTTGGAGAGAAGAATTTCAATCTGCTCTATGATGCCGCCAAATATTCCTCCTCCGGCACCGCCCACGCCCGGGCCAGAAAATATGCGGACGCCGCATTGGGTAAAGTGACCCTGAAAGCATTGACGGCACAGATTGAGCAAAAGCGCAACAAAGACCTGCTGATGAGTCTGGGTCTGCTGCCCTTTTCCGACAATAAGAAGGCGCGGGAAGCTGAGATATTAGAGCGCTACTGCTTTATCCAGAAATTCAAGAAGGAAAGCCGCCAGTTCGGCGCCCTGCGAAGAGCCAGCGAAGGCCACGCAGTAGAGATAGCCCTGCGCAATTTAAGTGTCAATGCCGGTTTTACAGACGTGACGCGCCTTGTGCTGCGCATGGAAGGCCAGATGTCCAGACAGTCCGCGCAATATTTCGACTGGCAGCCGGCCGGTGAGATCGAGTTGATGATAGCCGTGGACGAAAACGGCAAGTGCAGCCTGAAATGCCGCAAAGACGGCAACCCTCTTAAGTCCGTCCCCACCAGATATAAGAAGGACGAGACCGTGCAGAACTTCCAGACAGTCACCAGACAGCTCAAAGAGCAGTATCGCCGCACAAAGCAGATGATGGAACAGGCCATGGAGGATCGGACCGCCTTTGAAGTCTGGGAATTCCTGGAAATGTACCAGAATCCGGTAGCGCGGCCGATCACAGAGCGACTGGTGGTGCGTACCATAACGGATGCCACAGACAGGATCGTTTCTGCCGAAACGCCAAATATGACAGAAGTGTCAGAATCAGCTCCTGTAATCGGCTTCCTCACCCCGGACGGTATTGCAGACTTCTCCGGCGCCATCCATCCGGTGGATCCGGAAGACCACATCCTGATCGCGCACCCTTTCGACCTGTACAAAAGCGGCCACTGGCACGAATACCAGAAGCTGCTTTTTGATAGGCAGATCAAACAGCCTTTCAAGCAGGTCTTCCGGGAACTCTACGTGAAACTGGACGAAGAACTGGAAAAAGAAGCCTCCATGCTCTTCTCCGGCAACCAGATCCAGCCTCGAAAGACGGTCGGCGTCCTGCGCAGCCGCCGCTGGGTAGCAGACTATGAAGACGGCCTGCAGAAAATTTATTACAAAGAAAATATTGTTGCGTATATTTTCGCTATGGCAGACTGGTTCAGCCCCAGCGACGCGGAAGCGCCAACTCTGGAGTACGTGGCATTCACTGACCGCAAAACGGGAAAACCGCTTAAGATCAGGGAGATTCCGGACGTCATCTACAGCGAAGTCATGCGGGACGTGGATCTGGCGGTCAGCGTCGCCTACGCGGGCGGTGTGGATCCCGAAACCAGTCACTCCACCATCGAGATGCGAAAGGCCATCATGGCCTGCAACCTCTCCCTTTTCGGCACAAAAAATGTCCGTCTGGAGGGTAATCACGCCATCATCGACGGCAAACTCGGACAGTACAGCGTCCACCTCGGCAGCGGCGTCGTACACCAGATCGGAAATGCCATGCTCTTTGTCCTGCCCGTCCACTCCCAGCGCAGGGGCCGTATCTTCCTGCCCTTCGTGGACGACGACCCGAAGACCGCGGAGATCATGTCGAAGATCCTTCTCTTCGCAGACGACGGGAAGATCAAGGATCCGAAGATTATACGGCAGATACAATAAAAAAAGAGGAGAGTACACTATGATCATCAGCGCAAGCCGCAGAACCGACATTCCTGCATATTTTTCCGAATGGTTTCTCAACAGGATCGAAGCGCAGTATGCTTATGTGCGCAATCCCATGAATATACGTCAGGTCAGCAGCATCAGTCTCAGCCCTGAAC